>VMHT01092932.1_pt1 | contig 28884 bp, 21 predicted proteins | sample 4693611 | NCBI WGS metagenome assembly VMHT01 (sample SAMN12280063, study PRJNA550983) | marine metagenome | isolation source: seawater sampled from same location over 5 years 0.02-0.2 micron viral filtrate | place: USA: collected off the coast of southern California halfway between the port... ... | reverse complement strand
AACAATAACTCAGAATGATGCGATTACGACTACTAGCGTTATCACTTCTTTGTCTGTCTTTAGTCAGTAAAGCAAAAGCCGAAGGCGATACAAACGTACAGGCTCAACCAAATGCGATTGGTAACTCTAGTATTATCAATCAGAATATGAATGTTAATAATGGAATGACAGGTAAGTTGCAGTTTGGAAATCTAGTTTGTAGCCAGCCTACTATGGCTTTTACACCATTTTATACAGGTAATGATGCAGAGAATCCTAGTAGCGAGACTTATAGTATTAATGAAGGATGGGGATTTCAAATGTCGTTTATGATTCCCTTGGGAACTAATAATGAAACGTGTTCTGATTTAGCAAAAGTAAAGCTAGAGTTAGCCATAGAAGAATTAGACAAACAAGTGCATGATAAACAGCTAGTTCGTGTTTTGAAATGTAGTCAGCTTCACGCATCAGGCTACATGATAAATCCTAAGTCTAAGTTCGCATACATTTGCAATGATGTAATCAATATACGAAGTTATGTAAAAGCTAATCCTTCTTTGTTTGTAGATCCTTTACCTCCTTCTTCAAAACCTTAGTAAACATTTTCTTAAATGTTTTCTTGATAAAAGCTAATACAGACTGCATGGCAACACCCCCTGCCACGCTTACTACTGACGCAGTTCCAGCAGCGATTACAGAGGACGCAATGACTTCTGGGGCTGGTACTGGAAATTCGTAATTAAAAAATGGTATATTAAACGTAGCTATAGGTTCTTCAGTTGATAAAGTTTCTTTGGGGATTGGCAGGTTTGTCGGTATTGTCTCTGGTTTTAGCTCTAACCCTCCCTCCGTTGAAGATGCTTTTTCTTCTTCAGCAGAAGATCCCTGATCTCCCAGACCCGACTCAACTTGTTCCAGACTCGGTAAAAGAATTGGATCTAAATATGGAATCTCTGCCACAGGTGGATAAAAAATTGTTCTAGGCGGTGTCAATACATCTATTTCTGGGATCTGCGGTAGATATTCGTCCATTTTTTGATACTATTAATGTAACCTTACACTTATTTATTCCACATAGCATCCTTGAGGGGTATCAGACTAAGTGAAATAAGGCTGGTTAATTCCAAATTTATTTCAAATAATCATGGCTAATTTTAGTCCTTCGAGACTTGGCTTGGTCAATGCTACTGGTACATCTTATGATGCACTTTTTCTTAAAGTGTGGAGTGGAGAGGTACTTTCTGCGTTCCGTAAAGCCACAATATTCGAGTCATTGCATACAGTTCGGACGATTCAATCAGGAAAATCCGCACAATTTCCAATTATTGGACTCAGCTCAACTTCTTATCATACACCTGGCACACAATTGACAGGGGATAGCATCAAGCACGCTGAAGCTACCATAAATATTGATGACAAACTTGTGTCACAAGTATTTTTAGCAGACATTGAAGAAGCTAAGAATCACTATGATGTAAGGTCAAAATATACAGAGGAAATGGGCAACGCTTTAGCCTATCGCTTTGATGAAAACGTAGCTGCCACAATAGCTCAAGCTGCTAGAACTGGTACAAACTTCAACACAGATTTACCTGGAGGTACAAGAGTTAAGATTCTTAAGTCTGGTACTGCCAATACTGCTGCTGCGGTTGCTGCTGTTACTGGTGCTGACCTTGTTACTGCTCTATGGACAGTTGCACAAACCTTTGATGAGAACAATGTTCCAGAAAATCAAAGATACTTTGCACTTGATCCAGCAAATTATTACAAACTTGCTAAGACTACTGATGTCTTAAACAGAGATTGGGGTGGATCTGGAGCATATTCAGAAGGTACAGTTCTTAAGGTTGCTGGTATTTCAATTATTAAATCTAATAATCTACCTAAAGCAAACAGAAGTGCTGTTACTGGAGAAAACAACACTTATCATGCTGACTATACAGATAATATCGGTCTTGCATTTACACCAGATGCGGTTGGTACTGTTAAGTTAATGGATCTTAAAATGGAACAAACAGGTAATGACGTTCATGCGTTATACCAGGGTGTATTTATGGTCGGATCTATGGCTCATGGTACAGGCGTACTACGTCCAGATTGCGCTATTGAAATATATGCGTCTAACTCATAAGTAGGTAATATAGGGGAGTAAACTTACTCCCTTATTATTATGTCTCCTAAAGGTACTGGCACATATGGAACTAAAAAAGGTCGTCCCCCAAAAAAAGGAACTAAGAAAAAGTAAATGGTACTTGCTAGAACTTCAAAATTAGAAGCGGTCAACAAAGCCTTACAGATGATGGGAGAAGCTCCTATTAACTCTCTGCAAGGTTTACTTGGCTTAGGTAACTTAGCAGAAACAACTATTGATAGTGTTAGTCGTAAATTACAGACCGAAGGATGGTCATTTAATACTGACTACGAAGTTACGTTAGTAAGAGATTCTACAACTAACCACATATCGGTTGGAACTAACGTCAGCAGAATTTATGTTGATCCTTATGATTATCCAAGTATAGAGGTAATTCAAAGAGGTTCAAGATTATATGATCGCAAAAATAATACATACGAATTTACAGAAGATATAAAAGTAGATAGAACAATTCTTCTTGATTGGGATGATTTACCAGAACACGCTAGGGTTTTCATAATGACTAAAACTGGTAGAGAACTCCAGGAGTCTATGATTGGCAGTAAAGATTTAACAGAAATAAATTTATTAGTTGAGCAAGAAGTTAGGGCGCAATTTTTAGAAGAAGAAACTACGTTAAGCGATCACAATATGCTTAGAGGTCATAATCGAAGAGCTAATCCAATAAAAACTTATAGACCTTCTGACGCTTTATTTAGGTAGTTATGGGATTAATTAGTAGTTCTATCCCGAATATGATTAATGGGGTTAGTCAACAGCCCTCGGCTTTACGACTAGCTTCACAAGCGGAATCAGTTATAAATTGTTTATCTTCTCCAGTTGAAGGATTAACTAAACGTCCTCCTTTTCAACATATATCTAAATTAATTACTGGCTCTGCTGGAACAGGTAGACCATTTGTAAAGGTTGTTGATAGAGACGGAACTATACAATATCTAATTGTTATCAGAGACGGAGCTATAAACGTATTTAATTTAGATGGCACTTCGCAAACCCTTACAACTCCCAATGGTACTGACTATTTAGATATTAGTAATACTGCTGATCCAGCAGAAAATTTTAGGATAGCGTCAGTTGCAGATTACACTTTTATATTAAACAGAGAAAAGGTGGTCACTATGGATCATCCTGGAACTTATGCACAGTCAGGTACAGCAATAACTGTTACATCCAATGCTCATGGATTAACTACTGGAGTAAAAATACAAATAGATTTTGAAACAGGATCTAGTGTTGATGGTACATATACTGCAACTGTTGTAGATGCTAATACTTTTACATTAGTTGGAGCATCCGCAAGCACTAGCGGTAATTGTAGGTTTAATGAATTGTCTCCTGACGTTTCACGAAAAGGTATTGTATTCATAAAAGCTGCTGACTACGCAACTACTTACGAAGTAAAAATAAAAAGTGCTGACGGAACTAGCACTTTAGCAACAGCAAGTTACACAACAGCATCCGCAGGGGGAGCAGTTCCAGACTCAGGTACAATTGCAGCAGATTTAAGAAATGATTTAGCTTCTGCACTATCTAGCGGTTGGACATTTACCCAGGATCAATACATTATTAGAATTGAAAGAAGTGACGATACTGATTTTATTTTAGAAAGCACCGATACAAAAGCTGGTACTTACACAAAAGCTATTCGAGGAGCAATAGATACAATCAATGACTTACCTACTTTGTGTGAAAACAATTTTATTGTTAAAGTCCAGGGTACTAAAACTACAAGGCTAGATGACTATTACGTTAAGTTTGAAACCTCTAATGGTACAGCTTTTGGTTTTGGAATATGGAGAGAAACAGTTGGTCCATTAGAACCATTTAAATTTAATAAATCAACTATGCCACACGTTTTAGTGCGTAACGCTGCTACAGGTGCATTTGAATTTAAAGAGTTTGACTATAGCCCACGAATTGCTGGCGATTTACTTACAGCTCCTACTCCTACTTTTGTAGGTACTGTCTTAAATAACATTAATACTTTTAGAAACAGGCTTGTATTCCTAGCAGATGAAAACGTAATACTAAGCGCAGCAGATAGTTACGATAGATTTTTTCCTGAGACAGTACAAACAGTTGTAGATAGCGACCCGATTGATCTAGTCACAGGCGGTACTGAAATTCATTTCTTAACGTCTAGCCTGGCATTTGCAAATACACTATTACTCTTTAGTCGTCATGGTCAGTTTAGATTGGATTCTGGTGCAGTCAGTATTGGAGGTGCGTTAACTCCTCGATCAGCAACTATTACAGCTATAACTACATACGAAACTCAGCCAAATGTTGACCCTATTGCTGTAGGTCGAACTGTTTATTTCTCCGTACCTAAAGGAGAATTTAGTGGTTTGCGTGATTTTTATTTAGAAGATGTCTCAAGTGCAGTTCCAATATCAGAGGAAGTATCTTCTTCAATACCAAAGTATTTACCTAAAAATATAGTTAGTTTGGAAAGTAGTGCTTCAGAAGAAGCGGTATTAGCTATTAGTAAAGACCAGCCAAAACGTATTTATTTTTATAAATTCTTTTATGAAGGAGACGAAAAGCTACAATCATCTTGGTCATTCTGGGAAGTCAAAGGAGCTAAGACTGTTCTTGGCTCATCAATAATAGATAGTGATGTATTTATTGTAATTCAATATGCAGATGGAGTTTATCTTGAAAAATGCTCCTTGCGTCCAGAAACAGTTGACCCTGGTAGTAACTTAGAAATCTTAGTAGATAGAAAAATAGATGAGACTAAATGCCATATTAATGTAATCAATCAAGGTGGAGCTGGTGTTCAATCAATAATTTCTTTACCATATCCAACAGCTACTACAGGAATACAAGCTGTTGTAGGTCGAGACGTTGCTGGTAATACTATTCAACATGGTCAAGTTATTACACCTAGCGCAGAATCACAAACTGGCGCAACTCAATCTGGATTTAGTGGTAACGGAACTATGACAGTACTTGGAGATTTATCTAACGCAAAGTTTTTTATAGGAGAGTTATACGATATGACTTACGAATTTAGTACTCCTTATCTTAAAGAACAACCAACAGGAGGTGGTGTTTCTGTTATAGCTGGTCCACGATTGCAAATTAGAACCTGGACATTTGTTTTTGACGATACAAGTGCATTTAAAATACAAGTTAGTCCAAGAGGTAGAACATCTTTCGTTTACCCTTATAATGGGTTTATTGTTGGTCAAAACCCACCAGCGTTAGGTCAAGCACCTTTCTTAACAGGTAAATTTAGAGTGCCAGTTATGGCTCAAAATAACGACACAAAAGTTGAGATTTTGAGTGATAGCCCTCTACCTTGTCGTATTCAATCAGCAGAATGGGAAGGATGGTTACACAGCAGAGCAAGACGACTATAAAAAGATTTCATTGGAGAAAGTCAACTCCTAATGATGTAGTGGAAGTTGCTGAGAATATGAGACAAGAAGATATAGAAGAAGTCCAGGCATATTCTGGATCAACTCCAAAAAGTAGTCTTATATATTGTTATTTTGGAAGTAGTCCTTGTATGACTATGGTAGGTCGAAAAGGTAATATTATGGGTATGTATGGAGTAATTCCACAAAGAAAAAATACAGGAAAGATCTGGATGCTAGGACACAGAACTATGACTTCAGACTATAAAGACATGAGAGCATTTTTACGTTATTCAAAAATAGAATTAGATAAATTTCACATGAATTATCCAGTTTTATTTAATTATGTAGATGCAAGAAATACAACTCATGTAAAATGGATTAAGTACATGGGTTTCTCAATCATCAAAGAACACGCTACATTTGGAGTAGAAGGTCGTCTTTTTTATGAATTTGCCAGGATTTAAAAATGTGTGACGCAATCTCGATAGTCGGTGCAGTTATAGGGATAGGACAGCAATTCATGTCTTATCAGCAACAGAAGTCTAATGTTGCGTTTCAAAACGCACAGAATAATTTGCAATATCAAAGTCAGATGTTGCAAACTCAGTCAAACAGAATGACTGAAGATACTAGAGATAAGATGAATGATGACTTTATACAACATACAGAATTTATGGCTGACCTGGCTTATCAAAATGATTCGACCAGGATCACTATGGAGCAACAACAAATACAGGAAGCAAGGGCGCAAGAACAAACAGAACGAGGAAAAGTAGCATTACAGAAAAAAGGAGAAGTTGCATCACAACGTATTGGACAAAATGCCTGGACTCTTTTAGCAGAGATAGAAAGATCTAGGGCGGCAGCAGATTTTGTAACTAATAGAAATGCTGCGTTTGCACTTAAAGGATCACAAACTCAGCGACTTGACGCACAATCTGACCGAGCAGCTCGAAGAGGAGGTGCAAGAAAATATCTTAAGAAAACGTATCTTGATCCAGTTAAACCTTTGGAAATACCCAAGCCTAGTTTTGGTCCATATGCACTTGGTATGGCTGGCTCGGTTGTTGGTGCGTTTGGTAATAACATGAATGTTCAAGCTAATCAAGCAACTATAAAAGCTCAAACCGCTATGTATAACCATTACTCTAATCTTACATAATGGCTAAATTACAAACAACTGGATTAACTCCTGGAGACGCAAATCCAAAGAAAAAAGCCAATCAAAAGAGAGGTCAATCTGCTGCTGGGGGATCTACTGGAGACGTAAGCCAAGTTGATTTACAATTTCAAGCACCAAAAATACAACAATTTAAATGGTATGGAGAAAGTTATTCAAAGCCTACTGAGCCTAACTTAGTACCTACATTAGATCTTCCTTCAGTAGATAATTTTTATGATGAGACAAGAGTTGCAAAGCAAAATGAATTTCAAGCATTTATAGATAATATGGGATCTCTTAAGAGAGAGATCGAAGAATTACCAGATCAATACACAAATTTTAGAGTAAAAGAACAAAAAGCATTAACAGGTCAAGCTACACAAATATTAGATACGTTTCAGTTAACTAATGATGGTAAAGAATTAAATCCAGCTAAAAGACTTAAATCTATAGAAAATCAATTAGAAAAAATTGTTGAGAAAAAAGATAACAAGTCAGGTACTTGGTCGGACGCAGATGAACTAGAAGTAATAAATGCAGAAAGAACGCTATTAGAAATACGAAAAAATAAAAGATTACAAAATACTTTGTATTCAATAGAAGAAGAAAGAAAAGTATATGACAACTTATCTAGTTGGGATTCAGTTAAATTTGATAAGGCATATTCAGTAGATAAGTTAGATAAAAACGGAAACCAAGTATTTAAAATTAATAATAAAGGGCAAGTAGAAACCGAAGTCGTAGATGGAGTAACAAAGCCAGTAGTTGAACAAGTCCTTCTTAGTGAATTAGACCCAAGCGATCCAAGATATAAAGCTGCTTACAATAAACACGTTTACGGAGGAACAAATTTAGGAATTTTTGAACATAATAATGTCGAAGGATATGTTACTCAGCACAAATTAAACGATAGAACATCACAAAATAAAGCCTATGACACCATATTAAATACGCAAACTTCTGCACAAGTAATTAAAAGTATTGACTCTTTAGGAACTAGCATAAAAAATGATGAAACATTTACAGATGCTAAAACTAGCGAACAAGTTGGATTAATTGTAGAAAGAATAAACGATTCCAATTTAAGTCTTGAGCAGAAAAAACAGCTATATAAAGACTTATTTATGTCTGTTGGTAAAGGTTATGACCTTGATGGCTTAAGCCTGATAGACAAAATGGAAGAAATTTTTTATGGGGTAGATGGAGAATTTCAAGGAATTGGCTTTGGTCCAAGTAATAGCAGATATTCTGAAATAAAAAACAACAAAGGAGACGTTACTGGCTATAAATTAAATACATTTTTTATTGATACTTTGGGAGGAAAAAGATTTATAAGAGATATGGTTGTTGATATTATTAGAGAAAGAGACGATTTTAATAAAGCAGATAAAACAGTTAGGTCGATAAATAATCAAGGCGACTTAATGGCTGGTACAGATGAAGTATTTATTGATGGGGACGAAGATCAAAACGCTAAAGCAATACTTTTAAATTACAACAACAACGGAACAGAAAATACAATTAGAGCAGATAGTAATGTTATTTCAGCTAAGAAAGTAATATTATCAAAAATAGAAGAAAATTATCAAAACAAAGAAAAAGAGTTAAATAACAAGTTAGATGCTGGCAAGATAACTCAATTTGAATTTAATCAAAGAATTGAAGAATTACAAAGTGATAGAGACACAGTTCTAAAAAATCTTGTTTACGATCTAACTCCTTTAGAATTTGGTCAAGATTTAAAACTTTTAAAAGGAGACGCTAATAAATGTATTTTATCGTCAGATAAAAGTAGTTCTCAATGTAATCAATATTATAGAAATTTTAGAGTTATGGAAACAATTTACGGAAAAACTCCTATGGCTTTAAATAAAGATACTTCAAAGTTATCGGAAAAGATAGACCAGATGGAAGGTTCTTTAATAGCAGCACAAGTTAATTCTTCTTTATCCCAATTAGAAAAAGAATTTAAAGATGCTTACAAAGCACATACTCCTTCTGCTGATGCTGCAACAATAAACGCAGCATGGGAACAAATAAGAGGTGCAACAGAAAATTATTTGATTGATAATTACTTTGATTTAAGTTCTGATGGAAGTAAAGTAACTCAAAATAAGCTTCTTGACCAATACAGGAACGACAAAGAGAATGGTAATTTTAAAAAATATATTGAAGGTCAAGGAGTCGATCCGCTATCTACAGGTCAATCGGCAACTTTAGAATGGTACGGAGAAAATGATCCTGGTACTAGCTATGTTGAACAATCAAAAGGAGGTTATGGGGATATTATAAACAGGCTTGATCCTGTAAATTTTGATGCAGATAATTTAAATGTTGCTGGAACTTCGGAGTATAGTTTTGCTTTGCATTTAGATTCTCCTAATGGAGTTATGTTTAATCCAGATGCAGGGGTAAAATTTTATTTTAATGTTTTGTTTACAGGAAGAAATGGCACGACTCAAGGAGGTGTGTTTATCAGTCCTTTAGAAGAAATAAACAACAATATAAAAACTGCCGAAGCACTTAAAGGAAAAGAGTTCAAATTAAGACAGAGAGGTATGCAAAATAAAATTAGTTCAGCATACAAAAACCTAGAAAACGCTTTTGAAATAGTTAAAGTTACAGATAAATATGGAGGAGACGGAGGAGACGGAGTTAATTTTGGATCGTTTATTATTTTTGAAACAGAAAATTCTGTTAAAAATTTATACCCAGAAGCGGTAACAGAAAATAATACTATTGATTGGAGTCATAAAAGTATTCCAGAAAACCTTAGAGACTTTCCTCAACAAAAAGAATTTTTAATGACTTTAAACGGAGTAGAGACATTTAACGAAGTACAGGATAAGATTAATTTATATCAAACAACTAAAACATTCTAAGCATGGCAGAAAAGGAATTAATAGTTGATGAAAATAATACCGAAGGGGGTCGAAGTCTAGACGCAACATTAGCTCAAGCTCCAGAAACAAATATTGATCTGTATAATTTACGCTATGGAAATGAAGAAGAATTTATTACTGATGATATAGATACAGCTCCTCCAGTAAATACGACTCCTCCTGGAGAAATTCATTCAGATAATTATTATACAGAAAAGTTTAAAAATGATATAGGTTTTGGAATAGGCAAAGATTCAAAAACATCTTCTCCAGTATTAGGCTTATACGATAAATTAAATATTTTTAGTAAAGACTACAAAGGTAAATACGCACCAGATGAACTTCGAGGGCAGTTTAGGCTAAGAAATTCTTTAGGGGATTTGTCTCGCATAGTTGAGAGGACAGCAATTAGCGGTGTAACAGGAATAAATAATACTGTTAACGACATGATAAGAATGGATATGCCTGGATTTATGGCAGAAATGTTAACAGGGGATGTTGTCGGTTCACAGGCATTAGCAATGAAAGCGGTAAAGGCTGGAATTGATAAAAAAAGTTTGCCAGAATTTTTTAAAAAACTAGGAGACGTTAATAACCGAATGAGTATGCTTGATGCAAGCAAAACAGGTTTACTTAATAGTGAAATTTTTAAAAATATTGAAAAAGGAACTGACCCATTTCAAGTAAAAGACGATCCTGACTTTGAACCTATGAGTGGTCAAGATAGATTGGCTGGCGAAAACTGGGGATTACTTGGAGGTAAAGGAGCTTCTTTTGATGAATTGGTTGGAGGTTATCCAGTTATAGATACTGGCAGACCATTAGCTGACATGACAACAACTTTTGTCGGGGAAGCTGCGCCTTTCTTTGCAACATTTGCTGCCGCTAAAGTTTTAACTCCTGGACTACCAGACGAATATGTTTATGCTGCTAACGTCTTTAAAAAGGCTAAAGCTGCGTCTCCTCAACTTTCTAAAGCTATAAGTTGGATGTCTGTCAATATGCCAAGAGTTAGCAAAGTAAGTAAGTTTATAGCTAAAAACGCAGTTGAAGGAGCAAGAAATTCGCTTATAGCAGAAACTATTTTAGGAGATCCATACCAACCTTCTTTGATGGATAACCTTTTACCCGAAGGAATCAACAATAACGCAAGGTTAAATGATCCATTTGTTGAAGCAAAAATAAAATCCATCTTTGTAAATGAAATAATTAATGGTATTCCTATGGGAGTAGCGTTTGGAGCTGGAGGTAAAGCACTAAACGTCTCAAGAAAGTTTGCTCAAGGTGGATTTAAGGGAGCATTTCCAGGACAATTTCCAACAAAATATACACAGATGGATGTATTGGATAAGTCTATTGGTACAAAAACAGCAGAGGATTATGGTTTTTCAGTAGCTTCTAACCATTTAAAATCAATGGTCGATTCCGCAGAGTCAAGGATAATTGCACCATTAGTTAATTATTTAAGTAAATGGAAGATATTTGAAGCAGCAGTAGATAACGCAGATACTTTAAAGAAAGAATATGACGCAATAGAATACTATAAAAAAATTAGAGCAAAGCTAGATGCAGATGAAGCAACTAAAGGACAGCTAGAAAATACAGTAAAGTCTGACACAGTAGAAGAAACACAAACCCCACCTCCTGAAAGAGCATTAGATGGCAAGCAAAGACAACCTATTAGAGTAGGAGAAACAGATGAAGATGCACCAGGTAAAGATTTATTAGCTTATTACAAGAAAGAAGGAGACGTAAAATCTCCTCAATGGGAGAAAAAATATACACAGCAAGAGCAAATTGATCTTGAAACTGAAGTTAAAAAATCACAAAATATAGTTAAAAAAGCAGCAACAGCATTAGGCGAAGCTACAAAAGAAATTGAAGCGGAAACAAAAATTCAAGCACAAGTAAGACCAGACTCAGACAGAGGACTTAATAATCAACTTGGTACAAGTGTTGGATTAGCTTCTCCTACTGCTGGCGAAATAGCAAAAATTAAAACAAGCGATTTAACAGTAAACCCAACTGTTTTTCAAGTTAAAGCTGAAGGTAAATTTAACAATAAAGGAGTAAGTGGTTCACTAAAAGAAGCTAGTTCCTTCGACCCTAATCTGGCTGACTTATTAACAGTATGGAGAGATTCCACAGGGGAGATAGGAGAAGTTGGCAAAGTATATGTTGTTGATGGTCACAACAGGCTTGATCTTGCTCAAAGATCAGGAGTAGGAGAAATAGATGTAAGGTTTGTAGATGTAGCAACAGTTAAAGAAGCGCAAACAATATCAGCTCTAAAGAATATTGCTCAAGGAACATCTGTTCGAGGTTCTATGACAGCAATGGATGTTGCTTTGTTTATGCAAAATAGCGGAGAAACATTAGAGTCATTAGCGGAAAAAGGTATAACTCTTACAAATACTTTAATGATCGAAGGTACTCAATTATCTCGACTACCAAGAAATATTCTAGATAAAGTTGCAACTAAAGAATTAGCTTATAACAAAGCGTTAGCATTAGGCTCTGTTGAAGGAGCTAGTCTTGAGTCAATAAATTTTGTTTACAGCAAGTATGCTAAAAACACTAAATTTAGCGCAGACAGAATAAGACAGTTGATGCTTGCATCTACTAGGTCAGTAGAAACAGTTAAGGAAGGTACGTTGCCAGGACTAGAGCAATGGTCGAAAGAAAATAATCTACCAGAAATAACAGCTATAGCAGAAACATTTTTAAGAAAACTTAGGACAGAAATAAGTGGACTTAGAGCTGTAACTCAAAAGAATAAAAAAGCTGCTATTGAAAAAGTAGAAGGCAATAAGATTGATTATGACGACTCAGTTGATAAAAGGCTTGAAGCTGAAAGACAGGCTGAAAGATTTGAAGGCTTGGCTTATTCCGTATCAGGAACAAATAGGTTAATTAATGAATTAGCTGCTCAAATGAAAACTGGTCCAATATCAGCAAAAGCAATAGTAAATGATAACTTTGATCTTATAAGAGAAACTATGGCTACAGATGATGCACCTTTAACTAAGGTGTTATCAGAGCCAGCAAGAGTGCAACAAGAAGTTGATACAAGATTAAATGAAAAAGCTAACGATATATTAAGAAACGAAAAACCTGAGCCAATTAAAAAGGAAGAAGTACAAAAAGTCATAAATAAAGAAAAAGAAGAATTATTACAGGGATTTTCTGAAAAAGAAATATTTGACCTGGAGGACGAGCTGGTTGCAAACAATGGCTCGTTAAATAAAAACCATTCAAAGATTGGAGAAGTTTTAGATTCTTCAGTTACATCTACAAAAAGAAAAACTTTCCCATATATAACTGAAGGAGGTTATAAGTTTAATGACGCTTCGGAATTAAATGACGCAAGTTTTGGATTGCTATATCCTACTTTAATGGGTAAATATCCCAAATTAGATTTCAGTTCTACTAGGTGGGCTGGGTCAGCAAAGCCTAGATATGGTCAATATACAATTGAATTTGCTAACGACATTGATAGAGCTATTTATATTACAGGTAATAGGTGGACTAAAAAGTCTAAAAAAGATGCTGAATTTACTGCTTTCTTAGACGAAATTGGCATTAGTTCTGGTGCAAGACATAAGGCATATATGGAAATGAAAAATGAATTAAAAGGTTTAAGTAATGCAGCTCAATTTGCTGATGGAGAACTTACCTTAAGAAATAGCATGGCTTATGTAGAATTATTAAAAGATCCGATACAAGTAAAAAATGTTGATGATGCAGACTTTGAATTAGATTTAGGAGATTTAGAAAACGAAAATGTAAAGAAAGCAAACAAAAAACTCCAGGATAAATACAACAAAGAATATAAAGATTCGACTAATCCTGAGAATTTTGACCCACTTGACCCTAAAAACAATGAGCAATTAGAGTTTGCTTTGTCGGATGATGTATATACAAATATGGGTAACGAACACGTTTATGCTGATACAACACTTACAGAGCAACAAGCACAAGAATTAGTTGATATAGCTAGAAAAATAGCTGGTGCGAACGTCCAAAACTTACGGCTTGTTGATGCTATAGAGCCTAAAATAAATGCTAAATCAGCAGCAGCTTATGGTTTACCTCCTTCTGCAATAGGTCAAACTGGCAGAGCTAAAGGTTTATTTAGATTTGGTTCGACTCCTTCAAAAGATTTAATAGTTCTTGCAATGACTTATAAAGGTCATTTTCAGCAGTTTGGATCAATGATGCAAACATTGAGACATGAATCATTCCATAGGATTCAAGATAGATACCTTACTCTTAAAGAACAAAACTTATTAGATAGTCCAGCAGTAGATAGAAAGTTAAGAGAAATAGTTGCAGCGTTTTACCCTAAACATCAAAAATATTTATTTGGACTTAAAAGAATGAGTGAAAGAGAAGTCCAGGCATTTGCTTTTTCAGTATTTGACCAACTTGACTTTGCAAAAGAACCTACCTGGCTACAGCCATTTAAAAAATTAAAAGAAATTGCAGAAAAAATAAATAATAAACTTAGTGGCTATGGCTATAAATCATATAAAGAAATCTTTAGAGACGCACAAGAAGGAAGATTAGCTCAAAGAAATCCTAGAGCAGATAAACTTCCAATGAATACAGCTCCAGAATCGCCTAGCTATTCTATAGATCCAGACGAATTTGTAGGCAATTTAGAGACATTAAAAGTTGCGATAAGAGACGGAGATATGACTATCGAAGAAGCAATGGATGGAATGTATAGAAGATTGATTAATAGAAAAATGAAACCCGAAGGAAAGAAATATATACCAACAGATCAAACAGACATAATTGCTGCTAATAAAACATTTGAAACTAGCTTGTTTGAAGTGCTAGGAACAAGAGAAGATGCTACAAAAATACCTTCCTTTACTATGGACAACATGAAAAGGTTAGCGTTGCAATTAGTAACTGAAAGCAATTTTAGAACAGAAGAAATATTAGCCACGCATAAAAAAGCAATGCAAGGAGATAGCAACGCATTGCAAAAACAAGTCGCCCAGGCATCAATAATTTTACTTAGAGACGTACAGATACAGCAAATGAAAGAAGTTGCCTTGGATATAAAATTAAAACCTAACGACAATACATCAAAAACTTTATTGATTTCCTTATGGGAAGATGCAATGAAAGTAAGTGTTGCAATAGCAGAAGTAAATAGACCTTCAGCTCAAAACTTAAGGATGCAGCAAATGGATTTCTTAGGTAGGCAAGAAATGTTTATACCTCCATACCAACGAATTGAAATGAATGTCGGAAGTTCTAAGGCTGGTAAGTCTGCACTAAACGAAGGAGTAGAAAAAGCTGGATTAGTTAAAGACGAAGGACTAGGAAAAGGTACATATTTTAAATCTGTTGATGGAGGAGTAAGGGAAAAATCTAGTTTTGTAGATGGAGTCGTTAATGCAGATATGCTAGTTCTTGATTTAACATCACAAAATAAATCGTTATCTCAACTATTAAAGGAATTAAATATAGAAGGCTTAGGAGTTGTAGCTGACAACAAGCTAACAGACGCACAAAAGAAAGTTTTAGGGGAATATTTAGCATCTAAAAAGTATCAAGGAATCAGGCTTGATGGTGCAGAATTTGGACAGGATGGAGATATTATTTATGTTCCTGACAGTAACCAAGCAAATAAAATAATTAACTCAAAAGCACAAGTCCAGGAAGGAGATAACTTAACTGATATGCCAGAGCAGCAATCTATCCCAGGTGTCTTTAAGCAAGCAATACTAGAGCAAGAAAATATATTTGAAAAATTAATGAAGAAGAAAGATTATGACAGCGTAATGAATAACAAACCAACAAAAGAAGCAAAAGCAATAATGGAAGTAATAGCTGAATCGCTTTATCTATATAAAGACAAGACTAAGGCAATGAATAACTTTATGACTAACTTTGCCAAAGGCTTAGATACTGTAGGGGATGGTAGGTTAACCCAGGAAAAAATTGCAAATATAGCAAGAAATGGTATTTTCTTAAACTCTGCAACGCTTGGAAAAGTTTTAGGCGGTAGTTTATTTAGAGCTATGACATTGCCATACTCACAGTTTCATGGAGCTGGAAAGACTAAGCGTAAGGCTTTAGCTGCTGGAGATATAGACGGAGCAAGGATGGCAAAAATGCGTCAGCAATTAAATCTAACTATGTATCTTAGATACTTTATTCATTCTGCACACGCTATGAGATTGGCTTTATCAGCAGTAAAACATGATGAAGTATTCGGTAATATTCACAGAGGTTACTTTGAAGCGGACGGATATAGAAGAAGTAAGAACCCAGGGAAACAACCTAAAATTAGAAGGTTTGACGACTATGTTCAAGAGGATATAGATGGAGAAGCAAGAAGAATGTTAGCTGGAGGTAAAGGAGTATCGAAGCATTTAACTAATCCAGAAACTAATCCAATCATCTTGTCCGCTAACTACCTAACTAAAGGAGTAAAAACTGTATTTGGTTCTGGAGCTTCAAGGGTAATGAGTGGGTTAGACACATTGGTTGGTATGACAGTTGCACCAGCTTATGAATATTCCAGGCTAATGGAGCAAGAGCTATTTCAAAAAATGATGGCAGGGTTTGATATGCACGATCCTAGAATCTTTAACGAAGCACATAAAAAAGCTGAAGCAGCTTTAACCAGGTCTTTAGCAGATGTAGAAATGCCAGATGGAAGTTTGATAAAAGGTGGATTTATGGATAGTTCTCATGCCCGACAAGCTGCTGATTATGTAAACTTTACAGATAGTATAGAAGTCGAAAGAAATCAAAGAACAACTGAATATGGAATAAGAAGAGCGCAAGAAACAGGCTTAACTGAACCAGAAGATATTTTAGATTTTGCTGAACAATATAAACAAGACGCAGATCCAAACAACTTGGATTATTTTACAAAGGCTTCAGAACCTACCAACGATCAATTTAGAGCCTTTGGAATGGGATTACCTACTAACGCAACAGGGGTAGATAATATTGCAATGAAAGGTTTAAATGCTCCTTCAAGTTTAATTCAAAAAGCAACAAGAGCTGTACCTCTTATGGGAGTTGTATTCCCTACAAACAGAACTCCGTTAAACCTAGTAAAAGGAGCTTTGCGACACCTTCCGTTGCCAACAAACAGGCTAGTAGATAGTTACTGGAGAGATATAACATCTGAAGATCTATTCCAAAGAGAAAGAGCTTTAGGAGAAATCTCAACAAGTATGCACTTGTTCTCATTAGGTATCGGTGCGGTTGCTACTGGCTTAGTGGAATTTAGTGGACCACAAACAACAAATCCTAATAGAAGTGATTTAAACAGATACAAACACAGACCTCCAAACGCAGTAAGATTTAGAACTCCTGGAAGTGAAGAATGGTCACATTGGTACGCTATGGATATGTTTGATACTGCTAGTTTTGTTTTTGGATCTATAGGTGGTTATGTAGATGCAATAAAACGTATGCCTAGAGATAGCCAATTTGAAATACCTTTTGATGAAAACGCTGAAATTGATTATAGTAATTCAGCTCAAGAAGGATATATTATTGCTAATGCTCATACTCTAAGAAGGTTTGATGGTTATACAGCAGCAAAAGCTATAGGAGATACAATTAAAGAAAATACTGTAGGCTACTTTAGAAAAAGTGTTATGGCTAATATTGGTAATTTCTACGATTTACTTCAAGAATTGATGTCATCAGAAGAAAGTGGTAATCAAAATATTTATACAGGAAAACGCAATTTGCTTGAAAAAACTATTGCACGTTATATGAAGATGCCTTTAGCATTATTAAGACAAACAAGAATTGGATTTGACAATAAAAGATATTTAATAAACGAGTCTGTTAATTCTAAAACTGGAGAAAGAACTTGGTACGCAACAGCAGCCGACCTCGCTTCTGAAATATTCAGCGAGATACCTGGACTACAAAATGCGTTTGGTACTCCTGAGTTAGATCCTATATATGGTCAGCCAGTAGAGTACGACTATGCTTATGGTGCTGAAAGAATGAACAATCCATTTCTAAGAATGTTAGTTATGAATATCCATCCCTTAGCTATGTTTAGACCTACAAGAGAACGTAACGGAAATGTATATAAAGAGCTTTCTAGATTGCATGGCTTTGGGTCATATCCAAGATTTAGCACTAGATCAAGTTTAGGAATAAAAGGTTATTCAATGAGTAATCAAGAATTTATGGAATTTAGAGAATTTATGACTACATATAAAAATCCTTCTACTGGATTAACTTTTGCTCAAGCATTAGAAAATTTAATTAATAGTCCAATGTATAGAGACTTACCTGACTATGATCCAGAATTTGATGTAACTGGTCAACCCAGGAACATAGTATCTAGGTCAGCCAAACTTACAAAGTTAGCTGAAATTGACGAATTAGCTAAAATATACAGAAATGCCACAGTAAGACATTTTGACGGAACAAAACCATACTTGAAACACTTAAGAAATCAGAATAAGATATTAAATAGAAAGGTCAGTTCAACTGCCAATGATTTTCCTAATCAAGTTGAAGCATGGCGATCTATAGTAAACACAGACGTTAGGACAATGTAATGCCTTTTGCACAATTTACTGGTACTGGGGATGGTTCAACAAAACAATTCTCTATACCTTTCCCTTATGTAATAAAAGACCATATAGTTGTTGCACTTAACAATGTAGCTAACACTAATTTTACTTTTGTAAACGATACGACTATTGAATTTAGTTCTATTAGTTCAGCTACTACTACTCAAGAAACTACTGGTGCGCCTAAGTCTGGAGTTGGAATTGAAATTAGTAGAGATACTCCAGTAACAAATGCTCTTGTTGATTTTGTAGATGGCTCTACTTTAACTGCTGCTGACCTGGATACTGCTGTATTGCAGTTGCTTTATGGAATACAAGAAGCAAAAGATGAAGCTGCTCTTGGTATTCAAAATACACCGCAAGGACAAGACGCAAAGAGCAAACCTATAATCAATGTTTCAGATCCTACTAATGCTCAAGATGCAGTAACTAAAGCATTTTTAGAAAGAGTCGGTAGTATTTCTTCAACACAAATTCTTGATGGAACTATTGTTAATGCGGATGTAAATGCTAGTGCTGCTATACAGGGAACAAAGATTTCTCCTGATTTTGGATCTCAAAATATTGCTACATCTGGAACAGTTGATGGTCGAGATGTATCTGCTGATGGTACAAAATTAGATACCGTAGAAACTGGAGCTACTGCTGACCAAACAAATGCAGAGATTAAAACAGCATACGAAGCAAACTCTAATACTAATAACTTTACTGATGCCTTGCTTGCAAAATTAAACGCCATTGAAGCAAATGCGACTACAGATCAGACAATATCAGAAATAAAAAGTCTTATAGCTGGCAGCCCTTTGGATGCTAGTCATCTTGCAAACAACTCAGTTGGCACAAATGAAATAACAAATAGCTCAGTTACTAATAATAAATTAGCAGATTCAGAGCTAGTTACTTTAGCTGGTATGCAATCTGGTACAGCTTCTAAATTAGCTGACAGTACAGCTTTGACATCTGATATAGCAGACCTTAACCAGTTAGATGGTCTTACAAAACAAACAGGTAATAACCTGTCAGATACAGATAATAGCTTTCCTACTTCTGCTGCTGTCGTAAGTTATATTGCTGCACAACTAGCACCTATTGGTGGTTTAGAAGCGATAGCCAATGAGAGTTCTTTTCCTAATACGCAACCGCAATCAGGTGTAGTTATAAGTATTGCGGACGCTGGTGGAATGGCTGTCAGCAGTACTGGAACTGCATCTGGTCAAACAGTAGGTGGTACGACAGTAAATATATCTGGCATTGCTACAAACTTTCGTGGAGCTAGTGTTGCTGCTGGTGTTAGATTTCTTGTTGTTTCTACAGGATCAGGACAAAATTATACATACCATAAAGCAACTTTAAAAGAAGATGACCTTGTAGGTTTAAGTGGAGATATAAACGATTTTGGAGAAAGATACAGGATAGGTTCTAGTTTTCCTACAAGTAATAATGATTCTGGAGATTTATTCTGGCATACGACTTTAGGTAAGTTATATGTTTATAACGGAACTACAAGTGCATTTGAAGAAACACAAAGTATTGGTAACTTCTTTATATCTACACTTAGCCCTGCATTTGACGGAACTACAACAGACTTTACCTTAAGCAATGCACCTACTTCAGCACAACAAGTATTATTAATAATAGAAGGTGTATTACAGAAGCCTAATGCTGGTACATCTACTCCTTCAGAAGGCTTTGCTTTAGTTAGTGGAACAGTCAAGCTGGCTGCTGCTCCTCCTATTGGTGCAAGTTACTTTGCGGTAGTAATGGGTACTACTGTAAACATTGGAACTCCAAGCAACAACACAGTAACAGAAGCAATACTTCAATCGAATGTCGTTAGTGAAGAAAAATTAAAAGTATCTAATAGTCCTGTTAATGGATATTTCTTGCAAGCACAATCTGGCGACTCAGGTGGTTTACGTTGGGCTGTTGTTGATTTAAGTGGATTTGTCCCTGCAACTGGTGGTAGTTTTTCGGGTACAATTAATGCTTTTGGTGGTATTCAATTAGGTTCAAATGACGTAGTAGAGTTCGATTCAGACGACTCAGATACTAACCACATAAGTTTTAAAGGGCCTCTTAATTTAACTAAAGTAAGTGACTTTATTCTTCCCGAAGATGGAAGTGCAGGGGAGTTTTTAAAAACAGATGGAAGCGGTGGGTTAAGTTTTGCACAAGCATCTTCCCCAGAAGTCTATGGATTTAATACAGACAGCAATGGTAACTTAATCGTGACAAGCACTAATGGCGGTGTGGACAATATATCTGGTACAGCTTATGATGCATTTGAAGATGTGATTTATGCTGCTACAGGTTTTACCTTTAGCGTAAATGCAAATGGTAAATTAATCGCAACGATTTAACTATGGCAACTATTGACCTAGGCAAAATTAAACAAGTCTGGAAAGGTACTTACAACAACGCAACCGCTTACACAGTTGACGATCTTGTAGCCTACACAGACACAGTAGGAGGTTTACAAAATACTTCTACATATATAGCTGTAGCTAACACTACAGGTAATGCACCAGCTAATGGTGGTTCTATACACGCATCTTGGAATTTAGTAGCTCAAGGTGTACCAGATAGAATACCTAGTCAATCAGGTAATGCCGATAAAGTTCTTAAGACAGATGGATCTTCTTTGTCTTGGGGTCAAGGCGGTAAAATTAAACAAATAAAAACTTTTATGAATACTACTCGTTCTACGCCTAGTGGCACAGGTACATATCTGAACTGGGGTAGTTTTACAAAATTAGGTGGTACGGAAACTGATTTATATATGGATGGTACTATCTGGGCGCATGAAAGTTACGGCAATAACGTAGGACAAGGTGCAATAGTATGGGGTAGTCATTATGAATATAAATCTTGGTCAAGAGATTACGGTGGTGTAACTTATCAAATGGGTTTTAATTTTCAAATGGTATTTTCTAGTAAAGCTGCTGGAACATCAAATATAACTTGGTATCTTCCAAATGATGACCATAGGTGGCAATCAGTAATAAACCCAACTAATAGCGACAGCGGAACAGCAAGTAGATATAGTCAAGGTACTGGTTCTGCTCTTCGTGTTATTGAATACATTAGGTAATTAATTATGGCTTATTTTGATACAGCAATTCGAGAATTATTAAACAATGATTTCTCAAAATATAACGGCTATGCAGGAGATCCTCCAACATCCGAAGCAGAATATAATGCTCTTAAGGCAGACAACAAATTATGTAGTCTTGCTAAAATTAAAGATACTGTAGAAGGTATGTTTCCAGATGGTGTAACAGCACCAACTTGGGCAGAAGTAACGGCTAAAATAGCTGAAGAAACAGTTCGTGAAAATCGAAAAGTAGCTTATTTACCAATAGAAGAGCAGCTAGATATGCAGTATAAAGATGCTCTCAATGGTACAACTACTTGGAAAGATGCAATTACAAAAATAAAAACAGACAATCCAAAACCTAGCTAATCATGCCTTTAACACAAGTATCATCAAGGGCTATTGAAGACACCCTTAGATATGTCTTAGGTGCTAGTGGTACAGATCACTATACGTTTACAGGTAAAGGTCTTACAGGTGCAGTAAATGACCCTACGTTAACTCTTAGCAGAGGTCATACTTATATCTTTGAGAATAGATCAGGTGGACACCCTTTCTATATAAAAACCAGTATTGCTAATGGTGGTACGAATGATGCCTACAATACAGGAGTAACTAATAATGGTGGAGGTAATGGTACAGAGATAGTATTTACAGTACCGCATGATGCACCTGATACTTTGTACTACCAATGCAGTAGTCATAGCAGTATGGCAGGGCAGTTAAGTATATCTGGTTCTGTAGCAGATGGAAGTATAACAGAAGCTAAATTGGCTGATGATGCAGTTACTAATGCTAAGATAGGAGCTAGTGCTGTAGGTAGTACAGAAATAGCAACAAACGCTATTGTTAGTGACAAAATAAACACAGGTCAAGTTACAACGGCTAAACTAGGAGATCTTGCGGTCAGTACTGCCAAGCTAGGGGATGACGCAGTTACAACAGCTAAAATTGCTGCTGGCAATATAACAGCTACAGAGCTTGCAACTGATTCAGTAACAGGAGCAAAGATAGCTGCTGGTGCAATTAACAATGCAAATAAAATACAAGACTCTATTATTACAGGAGCTAAGATTGGTAGCGGCACAATAGCTGCTGGTAATATTGCTTCTAATGCAGTTACAGATGCAAAGATAAATGGCATGGCTGCTTCTAAATTAACAGGAGCTTTACCAGCTATTGATGGATCTTCACTAACAGGAATTACAAGTAAGGTAATACAATGTGTAACTTCATACTATAGTTCGCAACATTCAACATCAAGTTCAAATTTAACGGATACTGGTCATACTTTAGTAATAACACCAACCAGTAATAGTAATAAAATAATTATTATGAATCAAACTAGCGGTGGTAATAATCAAAGTGGTAGATCATGGAAACATATGCTGACTTATTCTATCGGTGGCAGTGTAGCTAACGGAAGATATATGCAACTTGGTGATGATGGAGATAACTCAAGTTTTGCATTTAGCCATGTTTTATTTTGGTTTCACTCAAGTCCCGGAACTAATGAAATAACATATCAAACTAGACACGCTACTGATGGTTCTGGGACAGCTTATTATGGGTATAGTGGTAGTTATATGGTAGCTTGGGAGGTAACACCATGATTGATAAAACTACTTGTATTTATAATTTGTATAGTGATGCTGTAAGTGTAACTAAAGATTTAGATACAGATGCTTATAAAGCATTTGATAAAGACAACAAAGAAATTACTATTGATATGACTGTTGTAGAAGCTGAATTTACAAAACAAGATTATCAAAACAAAAGACAAAAAGAATATCCATCAACAGCACAACAATTCGATCAAATATACCATGAAGGCATAGATGCTTGGAAGGCTACTATCAAAGCAACTAAAGACAAATATCCTAAACCATAGTGGAGATACTAAGGATTAATCTGCCGATTAAAAAATACTAGACCTACCTAACTTATCTTCTACCTTTGCTCTAAAGGCTGGATCTTTTCTGTATCGAGGATCATTCATTGCTTCCTCTAACTGAGCAGTACTCTCGAACTTATCACTTGAGTATGTAGCAGCCTTACCAGAAATAAGATCAGGTTCACTACCAACAGAATTACTGTACCTGGCATGAAGTCCAGCAACAGTTAGCTTAACTGTTTCCAATACACCACTATTTATACCAGCAGTATAAGCAGATTTTTCTGCGTCAGTTAAATTGTCTCTTGCCCAAAGTTGCATGGAAGTAAAGGCTTCCTCTCCTCCATAGGTATTCTTAATTTCTACCAGGTCAGATTCATATACACTAGCTTGGTTCTTTAAACCTCCCAAGTGTGCATCAACTATACCTTTAGGGAAGCCAGCTTTCTCCAGCTCCTTGTAATGCTTGTCTGTAATCTCTCCGTTCTCTTGCCAGTACTCATTGATCTTGGTGTAGTTAACTCCAGCTTCTTCGAGCTTGTTGCCAACTGTCTCTCCGTAAATCTCTTGAGCAGTTTGCGGTTCATCTGAAGAACTAGCTTGCTCTTGCTTTCCTTTTAGTTCCTGGTAAGCAGCAAGTAAATCTTCTTGTGATTGAAACTCTCCTCCGATTAACTGTTCTTCCTGGGTTACAGCGTTCTCTTTTTCAAGATCCGCTTCGGCTTGCTTTAGTTCTTCTAATGCAGCTTGGTTATCTTCTGATAAAGAAGGAGTACCCTGGTCGGTAATAGTAATTGGTTCTGGCATAATTAATTAATTGTTTTTAAATTCTTCAACCATTTCTGGTGTAATAATAATTTCTCTCGGTTGGTCAGAAACTACTTCAGTTTTACTAATTGGCGGTTGGGATGATTCCAGAGACAGCGTCTCCTTGTTCTCCACCTCCGAGGTTTTGTTGGATTTGATTGCCATAAGGACTTCCAGGTTGTGTTAGATTGTCTGCTATTTTACCAGCAGCAGGGCTTGTCATCATATTACCCATCATTTCTTGTTGCTGCATTTCTTGTTGTGCTTGTGCTGCTGCCTGTTGTTCTTCTTGTAACTGTTGCGAAGTCTTAACCAGGTTAGTTACATCAATAGAACTACTTGCAGCTAATCTTCTTAAGGCTTCTTCCATATTGATATACTTTTCTATTGTTTCTTTGCCTAATGTATCTGTCGCAGCTCCCATAAATTCGATTAACTTATTCCTGTCATCCCCTCTACCTACAGCTTCTAAACCTGTAACTGGTTTAGGCATCATTAAATCTTTTCCATCTTGTCCTTTAGGAAACTCTGGTATCTTGTTAGTTCTTTGCATTATGTATATCAACCTACGAACTAGAGGTAGTTGTAGTTCCTGGGTTAATACAGAATACAAACCAGCTAGACTTTCATCTAATGACTCAGCAACATAGCGGATCTCTTCGGCTGTAACTCTTTCAGCTTGTCTTTGTACTGCGCTATTAAACAAGAAAGCAAACTCAAGCCTGGCTTCGATCCTATCTATAGTATTGTTTGCCAGGCTCATATCATTTAACTTGCCCTGGCTTTGGAGAACTGTAACGTCAGCAGCATTGCCCTGGATGATAGCTCCATTCTCTGCGTTACTTAATGCTCTTGGTCTTGTAGTGCCATTAGGATTAACCATAAATAAAATTTTACTCATAGCTGCACTAGCTTCCAATACTGCCTGATATAAATTCTCAAGAGCAGAAAGGTCGCCATACCATTGCTCAATGTATGAACGTCCGTAGTCTTCTCCGTCCATCTGCTGAAACCGAAGGGGTATAAATGGACTACATTCCCTCGGACTCATACCATTAGTCCCTGGAACTGGTTTACCTTTTACCTCTTGATACCAATGACACTTATCATCTTTGTATTTAACGCAAGTATAAATTTTTACATCTTTCTTCCCATAATCTTTATCGTATTGTTTTGCGTCAGGAGTAGAAAGAAATCCTTTTGGAAGTAACTTAGGATTTACTTCTTCTTCTATTATTATTTCTTCTACATTACCCATTGGGTCACGAGTGATTGTAAATCTTTCAAGATGTAATACTCGAATACCAGTTGGATTTACATATAGCAATACATTCCCTGCAATAACTAATTGTTTAAATGCTTCATACAATGCTGCTCTTGCAGATAATGTTTCGAGCATAGTATTAACTGCTAACTCTACCTTCACGCAAGCACTATCTAACTCTGTCTTTTGTTGAGGATCAACATCCTGAAGTCTTAATGCTAAGTCATCTATCTCCAACTTAAACATACTTGTGTTGGGAGGGAAGAGACTAAGACCTAGCTTGTTAGCAATATTAGAAACACCTCTTGCTCCTACACTTTGATGAGGTGTAGTTATCCTTGCCCTGGCTGATCCAGAATATTGTGTATCTGGAAATTCAAAAGGTATAGTAACCTCTGCACACTTCCTTGCTATATCCGCATAAGGATTACGTTTAGATTTTTGTTGTTCGTACTTAGACGCAACTGTAACTCCTTTCTTTTCGTCTGACGAATAAGACTTACCAGTAGCATCCAAGTCACTTGTTAGTGTGACTTCCATTTATTTAAGGTATTTGTAAACCTGATCCAGAAAGTAAATCAGTTCTTAATCTCCTTCTTCCATAACCTCTACGTTGTTGAGCTGCACCTAAGCCTGCACTTCCTCCTGGTATCTCAAGTGCTGCTGCTGGACGTTGAGCTGTTGCAGATGGTGGGGGAGCAGATGGAGCAGTAGCAATCTTTTCTTGCTCGGCTTGTCTGTCAGCCTGGTCTGTTCTAGTTTGTTCATACTGTCTCTTCTGTTCAGCCATTTGTTCACGCTGCAACCTAAGAGTTTCTTCCGATCTATCGGGTGGACGACCTCCTCCTCCGCACATAACTAGCTCCCTGATATGTTACTTTGCTCATCATAAACGGAAATTAGCATCTTTACCACACTTCTTTGTCCAGAGTCATACCATATCTGACGATCTTTAATATCAAGATCAGGACATTTTTCTGGATATATTTCATTTAACTTTCTAATTAATGCTTCATCAATAGGAGGAAATAAGTCGTCAGCTTCCATAAACAATGCTAAGTTATAGACATACTACTTTAATTACTATGGCTAAGAAAGGGTTGTATTACAATATAAACAAAAGAAAGAAAGCTGGTACAAGTAGAAGTAAGAAGGATAGCACTATATCATCAAAGGCTTATTCCAATATGCAAGCTGGCTTTCCTAAAAAGAAAAAGAAAAACCCACTTGATCTATGATTTTTTCTTTGGCGACCACAATTTAATCTTACCTGTATTTAAATTAATATCTTCTTGACGTAGTATCCTCGACAGCCTGGCATTTAATAGTGCGTCAGCATAAGTTAAGTTCTGTTTCTTATACGCTTCAACTACTTTCTGCCACATATCTTCCAACTTAATGCTATCCCCTAAAATTTTTTCAGCCCCAACCATGCCTACTCCTGGAATACCTTTATAGTTATCAGTCGGATCTCCACTACACGCTTGCTTCATCCAATTTCTATCAGCTTGTCTCTTAGTTATTAGTTCGAGATCGTCTCCAGCTAATAGCTTGCAAGGTATAGTTCTCATATCTTTATCAACACTTACAATAACTGGATCAGGGTATGCTTTTGATGTAGCTAGTACTCCAAGTACGTCATCCCCTTCGCAGTTTGTATATCTTATTGACTCCCATTCCTGTTCCATCCATTCTATTAATGGTTTAAATACTGTAGGCTTCCGCTTAGTTACTCTGTTTGCTTTATAGTCCTGGTATATTTCATGCCTAAATGTAGGGTAAGAACTAAATGTCATTACAACATCTTTATCTTCAGCTATATCAATGAAGCCATTTAGCTTTGCGTTAACTACTTTTGTTGCATCACTTAAGAAAGAATGAGTAGTCCATACATTAGTCTCCCATTCAACTACTTGTTCTACTGCACAAGCAGCAGTAAAAGCCAAGTGATCTCCGTCAATTAATAAAGTCATAATAAAAAATCAGTAAGGGAAGCAGATAATCTGCCAGTTGTTTCGTTGTATTCGAGCTTGTCTGCTCGACCTAATGTGCCGCTATGTCTATTCTTTAATACTTTTAACTGTAGTTCGTTTGATGTTGCTGTATCTTGTTGCGACCTAATGCCACAAATTACGAGGTCACTTAGCTGGGCTATGGAACTGCTACCTCTCAAACTTTGTAGGTTAACGTCTCCTCCCTCCTCGGCTGGCTTACCATCCGTCCTTCTTAAGTGACTAACCATAACTAAACCTACTCCAGTTTTTTCTACCACTTGTCTTAACTTGGTGCAGCATACATCTATTTGTTTTCTCTCATCCCCATCACTTAGTCCACTCACTACCAGGGAAATATGATCCAGGAATATAACGTCACACTCCTCGCCAGTTGCCATGTATGTTATCTGATCTATCAATCGGTCAGGGTCAAGAGAACCAAAGTGTTGTAACAGTATAAAATTATTGTCGCTAAATAAATAATCAAACGCTTGTCTTAGTTCTTCCTGGTCTATTGCTTTCTCGTCCAGGTGTAATGGTTTGTTTACTGCAATAGATAGTATGCCCTGTAAACTTCTCTTGCTACTTTCTTCTAATCCAATCCACCCTACTCGAAGTCCGTTAACTAAAAAATGATGAGCCAATTCTCGACAGAGTAGGCTCTTGCCGACTCCAGTTCCAGCGCAGATAGTAGTTAAACTTTGCTTACGAAAGCCACAACATATCCTATTTAATTCTGGGAAGGGATAACTACATACCTTAGAGGTATCTTCCTTAATTAAATCTTCCCATAAATTATAGGCAGAGTGTATGTTGTCGGGTCTGACAGGGCTTGCCTTCCAGAGTAAGTCCTTGAGTAGCTCGCCCTCCCCTGCGAGGAGCATTTCATTAGCATCCTTTCTTGGTAGGTTAGCGATAGCTGCCTTGCCAGTAGGTAGGACTTTTGCAACCTTTTCGGCAGCATCCAAACCAGGTGCGTCCGAGTCAAAACAAATAACTATACGGACAAACTGAGATAACCATGATAAATTTGCAGCTACATACTTCGTAGCAGATTGCGCTCCCGAAGGCAAACTTACTACAGGAAACTTGTTACCCTGCACCTGGGATACAGACATTGCATCTATCTCTCCTTCAGTAATGACAACAAATGTTTGTCCAGTATTATGTTGTCTCCATAAATCCTGACCCCATAGCTTTATATCTTTTAACTCTCCCTGCCATATAAATCTCTTGTCTCTAAATCTTATATGTTGTGCAGCTAGTGTTCCGCTTTGACTTTTATAGCTAGCTACTTGGCAATCAGCTCCATTAAAATTTGCAATACCATAACCAAATAGTTCGCAAGTTTCTTTAGTGATTCCACGTTTAGGTAGTTCGCAAGGGGATGCAACTAAAGGCTTCCATTGTTTCTTCATTGGTGTAAATGTTTTAGTTGGCTTATCTTTACCTGGTTGATATTGCCATCCGCATCCAAAGCAATGCTTATGACCATCATCATAAACAGCTACGTTATCTTTGCTTCCGCACTCAGGGCAAGGCTCTTTGCTCTTGTACTTACTTGTCATACCATTCTTTTGGGATAGTCTTGTTACACCAAAGGAAGCCATGACGTTCAGCCCATTGCCAATACGTCAGACTTCTTTTAGCTTTACTAAGTTTGTTGTTTGCGTTTTGAAAACAGAAACGAATACTTAGTGTGGGAT
>VMHT01036286.1_pt1 | contig 28897 bp, 30 predicted proteins | sample 4693611 | NCBI WGS metagenome assembly VMHT01 (sample SAMN12280063, study PRJNA550983) | marine metagenome | isolation source: seawater sampled from same location over 5 years 0.02-0.2 micron viral filtrate | place: USA: collected off the coast of southern California halfway between the port... ... | reverse complement strand
AACCATCTTTAATCGATCAGCACCCGGAGCATTTTCATTTTGTGAACCGTTAGCATTATCGTATAAGCTATTATCTTGTAATGAGCTAACCAAAGTTTCAGCAACTTGATAACCAACTGATAGATTGTCAGGTAAGTTTGTGTACTTAGCAACGATTAATGTTTGATCTTCCGTGAATAAGAAGTGACCTTTTTGAAAGATAACACCAGCTGATGCACGGATACCGAATGATTTACCAACAGGGGCAAACTGGCTAACACTGATTGTCCAATCAGCACCGCTACCGCCTTCTTGTAATTCTGGTACAAGCAACGCACCGTTATAAACGGTTTTTGTAATAGTTAGAGTATCACCAGGTGCAAATGTTTCTGGTAATGATCCTTCGTTAATTGTGTTTAGGTAGTTAATAAAGAATGTGTTAAGATCCGGCGGACGAGTTTCAAACCCACGTGTTGCCGCAATGATGTTAGCTTTAAGTCCAGCACCATTTTCAATCTCGTAAATAACATCTACCAGAGTTTCAACGCCATTAATAATAGCGGTCTCTTGGCCAGATACATATTGCTCAACATCAAACCCGGTTTTATCAACAAGTTTAACAAATTCTAAACCGTTTAGAGTTGTAAAGTTACAACCTTTAATAACAGTACCTTCTTGATAAATGTTATCACCGAATTGTTCAACTTGATTTTGTAAAATCGTTTGAAGCTGTGTAAGCTCTCTTGCTTGTACTGCATAACCAGGCTTAAACAGAATCTTATAGAACTGCTTTTCGACGTCGAAATCGTCAAAATACGGTGCAATATTTAAATTTGTGTTAATAGGCATCTATTTGAGTTCCTTAAAATTCTAAGATTAGTTTATATTCTTCACGAGATGATTCTTCTCTGGTTAAAGGAAAGAAATCCTCCATAAAGTATACAGTACCAGATCGTTGAGTATATCGTGATTCAATCACATTGTTAGCTACTGGTGTATTTATGACAATACGTTGGCCAGTAGAATTAATAAGATTCTTTGTGTAATCCAATGAGATATCGTTGTTTGCGGTGTTAACATTTGGACCCATGTAGTCGCATAAGAAAACTGTATTAGAACTTTCTTTAACATCATGCACTCGAGCCGTAAATACAACGTTTTGATTTACATCTGATTGAGTTACAATAGAATCAACTATAGCTTTATTATAATCGTCTGTTGTAATTGCTATTCTATTATCAAATACATCTGGTGCTGTGTTTGCAATGGCAGAATTTGCCTCAAACTCATCAGGTGTAAATACTGGGTTCTTGAGTATACCCACTGCTGAATAGCTATTTGTTTTACCAATTTTATTATTATCTGTTTCTGTAATGTAACCATATAAAAGAATATGTCTACAATGCATTTCATTAATAAGATCAAAGTTATGACCACCAACAGGGGAAAGTATTGGGCGTAAGGTTGCCCGTACGTCGACTGCGTTCACATCATCAGGATTGAAATCAAAATTAGGATCAATGATTTCAGCAGTTATGCTGTTATAATCTTCACCTGTTTCTAATATTTCGATGTTTGTAATTCGACCGTTAACAATACGAGGAATTGCGCTGGCGTTTTTACCGTCGCCTTTGATTTTAACTGTAGGTAAGATTTTAAAGCCGGTATTAATTATAACACCATCTCCCTTAGGATCACCTATTACTTTAACTCTGCCTCGATCTGCTGCAGCGTCATATGTATATGTATCAATCACATATGTGTATGATGGTCCGTTATCTGTGCTGGCATATATTGTCATACCAGAATAATAGTTTTGTATTTCGCTTAAATCATTTGATCTTAAAAGTATTGTGCTATCATTACCCGGAGGTCCTGCAACAATACCGTTATCCAAGTAAGGATAACCAGCATTATCAATAAAGTTTTCTACAAAGATATCACTGATTTCTGAACCAGTAATAATATTATTTGCATCACCGTTTACATCTGGATCAATTGCGAATGTTCCAACTAACGGAATAAAGCCTGATGCATTATATGCTTCAAACTGTTGTTCAGTTAAGTAATACATAAACTTCCAAACATATCCGTCCGGCTCACGATAAATTTGATTCGTCGTGGTTGGATTATAGTTTGGAGGTGATGTTGATGCTGCACCGTTATTATTTGATAGACATTTATAAACGCGGTAATCACCCGAGTCATTGTTCGTCGGGCCTACAACAGCATAAAAGTTTACGCCTTCTATATTTAAGCTATCATCATACTGAGAATACACACTATCCTTTTGCCAAGGATAATATTTAATCATGAACTTAACATCGTCATTAAAGACGCGTTTACCAAAAACAATTTTCTCTTTAAAATCATTTTTACTATTCAAAGAATTAACGGCATCTTTTCGAGTCAGCTCTTCTGTACTTGTGGAAGCAACGGCAAAATAGAATTCGTTATCCAAGATGTCTTGATAGAACATTCTGGTAACGTCATTCTTCATTGTAGTTGTTAAAATTTCTGCCATTTCACTTAACCTTTAGCTTTTGTAATATTTATAATCATTTATTAACCTCGTCTGCGAATACGTGCACGAGGATATAAAGTACCTGTTGTTGGTCTATCACTGAAGTTTTTCTGTGGGAAACTATTTCCCGATATTGCTCGTTGATTTATCCAACGTAACATTCTGTTTGCAGAACCCTGAAGACTATTTCTATCCATAGGATCGTCTGCATCAGTGTCTGCCATTTGATCTACGTTAGCATTATTTATGATCCATGCATGTGCTTCCGCTTGAGTCATATTTGGTCTTGATTCTGCGAGTATAGCAAGTACACCTGCAACCTGTGGGCCAGCCATACTTGTTCCTTGATACTTACCAAGTTCATATGCAGAATTACGAGTATCCGGTGTACCACCAGAATGTAAACTACTTTGAATACCTTCGCCTGCAGCATAGATATCTATTTGACTTCCGCAATTACTAAAGTTAGCTTTATCTTCATTTAAATCATTTGATTGTGCACCAACATTAATAATAGGTGCATAGTACGCACCAGATAAAGAACCTCTATGTAATTTTAAAGTATACGGGTTACCGCCAAAGGTAATATCAAAATCATTGTTATAATCTTGATCGCCTTGTTCAGTTATTTTCCAAGAATCATTACCAGCCGAAGCTACAATAATAATTCCGTCTGCAATTGCATCATCATGATCTGCTTGACGAGAAGTATCATAAAGTGGTAAAGTCATTTGACCAGATGCAAGTGGTGCATAGCAACCTCGTGCTTGTAATTCTGCTTGTGTTAAATCACGTCCTGGATTAAAGTTAGTACCACGATAAGTAATTCTTGTAATCTTACCCCAGTTACCGTCACCAGCTTCAACAATTGAACCGTAACTATTATTTGTAATAGTAGGATTACGTCTTCCTGTCGCAGGATTAATTGCTTTTGTATTATGCCATTCTCTTACGTAGTCCCATAAAAGAGAACTCGGTAATGAATTAGGGTTTGAACCGTACGGACTAATGTTATAGATGTTAGCGTCTCGTGCCCAACCTTGTGAATTGCCTGCAACCGTACCAGCGCAATGGCATCCGTGATTATTGTCTGCAACATCTGCTGCATTCAAATATGATCCTGATCTGCTGTACATATACGTACCATTAGATCCGCCCGTGACAGCATTTGTTAATGAGAACCAATTAAATTGATTAATACGAGTTCCACCTGTTCCGTCTTCGTTAACTGCAAACTCTGGGTGCACTGGGTCTATGTGACCGTCTACAATTACAACATCAACATTTTTACCGGAAGCAGTAGATGTTAAATCAGATGTTATATTTGTTGTAGCGTTTGAACCCCAATTGTTTCTGTTTGTTGCTTCACTGTGTCTAAGCAAACCCCAGTTATGATCGCTCTCATCAGTATTCCAATCTTTAGAAAACTTTTCATTATCCATTACCCAACCGTTTGGTTTAACCATCTCGGCAAACTCGGCAAAAGTAACGTCCCATACTCTATCGTCGGATTTAATTAAATCAACTTCTTCACGAGTAAGCATATAATGTGTATTACGACTGATTGGTCGCTTGTGTGCAACTTCAACTGCTCTGTTTGGAATGAATAAGTTCCCACCTTCTGTTTCCATGTCATCATAGAATCCAGGTAAGTCTTCTCTATTATGTAGAGTTACAATCCATTCTTGCATTAGTTTATTCCTCGAGCTTTAGAATAGTAAGCGTTACCGTGATAGCTTGTGCGCTATTACCTTTGTTTCTAACTTTAACAGGTATGTTTGTTGTTGGTGTACTTTCAAAGTTATAACCAATTGTACCTGGAGAAATCAATACTGTTTCTGCACCTGTTGTAATAACTTCTGCAATGATACCAGAATCTGGTGCCGGATCTGTTGTTTCAGTTCTTGAATTATCAGAAACTCGCACTGAATTATTTGCGTAGATTGTTACCCAAGCTGCATGTGATGTTTCGATCGCCATTAAAGCATATGATTTATGACCAGTAATATCGATGTCTGTTGCAATGCCTTGTGCAATAGAAGCTGTTGTACCCGCTGCTTCATTACGTGCTGGTGTTCCGCCGCCACTGCCTACATCTGATGCATTAGCAAGTTCAACCCACTGACCAGAGTGTGCAAAATATGCTTTTCCTGTGCCGTGCACGTGTGCAAACATACCGTGATATGTTCCAGCATTTGGTAAATCACCTAAGGCTGAATATACGTTAGCAAATAATACTTTATTACCGCCCATATCAATGTCATTTGCAACCACCGCTGCCACTGCATCCGCATCTGAATATGATGAACCTGAACCTGCTTGATCGACCCACGCGTAGTCTGTGCCGGTCCAGCCAAGTATTTTTCCAGCTGCAATAGTTGTTTTATTAAGGTGAGCATCAACATCTGCATTGGCATAACTGCCGCCGCTGCCACCCGAGATTCCGGTAAGGTTGCTGCCGTCTCCAACAAATGATGTTGCAGTCATTGTTCCGGTAACTGTAACACCAGTATCCGTTGTGGTTAATTTAGTTGCGCCACCGTCTTTAAGTACGACAGCTCCGTCCGTTGCATCAATTTCTAAAGCACCGGTTGAATAATTTTTGATTTGCATGTTCTTTGCCATATTAGTATCCTGACGCTGTTAAAAATATTGGTACCGAAGTATAAGTTATTTGACCAATAACTCTTACAAATTCTTCTGTTGTTATGCCTGCGTATGGAGATGTAACAGTTACTTCTAAAAATAAGTCACTGCCTGATGTTCGTTCTGTTACTGTAACACTTTCGTAAATCTCATCAGAACCTACGCTTGATTCAGAAACATCATATGATCCACCTTCAACTCGTGAAAACAAAATTTTCTTAGTAGCATAATACTTGTTCGTACCACCGTTACAAACTAAAGTAAGAATGATTTCACCGCCGCTTGTATACCTGTCAACAGCTTTAGAAAAAACTGTTTTAACTAACTTACCGTTTACCAAATCATTGGCTACAACCGGCACTGTCGTTGACATTGTATTAGAAATTGGTTCTGTTACTGTGAACGGTATGAATGCAGGATTGTTTTGATTTGCATTACTTATTTTTCCTAATTTTATTTCATTAACCGCAGTCAGATCTGTAATTTGACTGGACGCTTCTACATCCCCTAGAGCTTCTATAGAATCATATAGCTCAGTGAAATTATCATTAGATTTTGTCATGGCAGTACGTATTGGATCGCCACTACCGTCGTTGGCCTCTTCGCCTACGTTAATTATTGCCTTAGCCATGTTAACTCCTGTTGATTATAGCTTATTTATTATGAATTGTCAACTGTAAATGTTATTGTGTCGTCAACCGTAAAGATCGCATTATCTGCTCTAATAGTTCGATCGCCTACGGCTTGATTCGGGCCTACAATCGGATCACCGCCTTTAACAAAGTCATCTTTCCTGAATAACTGGAATTTAGACGTAAGCACTGGACCTGTAACTGCCTCGTAAGCAAAAGCTCCGATAAGTTTTGAACCAGCGAGGTGAACAGTATCTTTTATTACTGAATCATATTTTGATGGATCAACCGTAGATTTAATTACGTATGAATATTCTTGATAGTATTCACTATCTTGCACTTTCATTCCTGAATCATAATATTCGAATACTTTGGTTTCTGGATTTGTCCAGTACCCATTAATGTGTGATTTTAAACTACCCCAGAAACCTGAAGTAATACCTTGACTGTTTGCTCTGAGTGTTGCTCGTGCATGTCTTGTGTTTTCTTTATCAACTAAATACACAACTTCTTTATCGATATAACCGAAGCCTGAGTTTCTAATTTCTGCAGCAGCGATACGACCCTGAGAAAATTCAGTACTGTTATTCATTATTGCGTTTTCACCAAAACGTTTTTTCCCGTAATCTCTTTCAACTGCTCTTACGTCGTATGCGTTTCCTTTATGGGTAATAAAATCACCGGTGCTTGAAGTTTTAAATCCATAATAACTATATGGTAATACGCCTAAGCTACCAATATCATTATCAATACTTGTAATAAGCCCGGCTGTACCAGTCGATGCTTGTGTGATTGTATCTCCGACTGAAAATGATGCTGTAAAGTTATTAAGTAGTAGGACTTGTGGGAATCTTTCAAATGCTAACATTTGTTCATCAACAACTAAGCTGAATGTATCGTTAACATAATCTGCGCCTGGATTAATATTTTCAAATGACTTAATTGAACCGAGATCAAACGGTGTTAAATCAAAAGCATCCTCAAGTGCGGTTGCCAATGTTACCGGATCTGCAGTTCCTGACATAGCTTCGAGTGCAGGTGGTACCGTATTATAGTTAGCACTATTTAATGGTACTGCCAAAAAGTCTCCGATGATATCAGTAATTAATTCTACTGATTCAATGTTTTCAAGCTCTTCAACTTTAACATCTGTGATTACACCCGTGTTAGCATAGAGTGGACCCGGTGATGAATCATTTTTAGCAGCTACACTAAATATATCACCAGTTCCTGTATTCTGATCAAATGCAACTAAAGTGAAATTATCTGCGCCACGTTGTGTTGTTGATATTGGTCGGTTAATTGCAAAGTCATTGCCCGGTTCCATCTTAACACCGACTGTAGCAATGTTCTGCCCGATAACTGTACCCTGATTACCTGCGGTATCTGTAAGAACTTCTAACTCATTAAAGATTAAATCATCATTTCTAAAAACAATAACTTGGTTTGAAGTAAGTAATTTTGTATCAGCAATTGTATAACCCCAACCACCGTCTTCTAAGTTATAACGAATTGTACCCGTAAATTGTTCTTCAAGCGCAGTAACAATTGCGGTACCGCCTTTACCATATGTACTTTCGATATCAAAGATATCACCGATTTTATTTCCGGTTGTGCCACCGTAATCTAAATCAACATCAAGTGCATCTGCTGAACCGTTCAGTGTACCAAAGTTAACGTCTTCGCCATTGAATCGAGATATAATTGTATCGAATTTGATAAATTTACCCTTAACATCTACAAGATAAATGATAGGGGTAAGTGTACCATTAAGATAAACAAAGTTAATTTTATCTACGATTGCTTTTGCTTTACTGATTGAACCATAAATGTTACGACTTAATAAGTCTTGGTAACTATACGCTGTTCCATCAGTTGCATAAAATTCGTTATTGTTTGGTTTAAGCTGTAAGTAAATACCTGTCTTCCAGTCTGAGTCAGACGGTTTAAACATATATTGCGCTGGGTAAATAACTTTAATATCTTCTTGATAAAACATTCTAAAGAATAATATTAAACCTGACTCTGTACCTTTACGACGATACAAATCCATAATATTGCGAAGAATAAACCGCATCGAAATGTCATCGTCAACAGCAGGCAAGTCTTGCATGTATTTGTTCTTAAAGAATGTAAGCATTGATTCCAGTGTTGTACCGAGATCACGATATTCAAACATACGACGAGTATTATAAACACCCATGTTAGGTTGAGATTCTACAAACTTATAGTAGTGTTCGACCATTGCAACAAGCTCGCTACCAAATTCCCGGTAGTGTGCCGGAAACTGTTGCGCTATCTTAAATGCAATATTCTTTTCTACTAAATCAACCTGGTTATCAGCCATTTTATTTAACCTCTGTCATATTAACGGTTACATCGTCGTCAAGTATAACAAAAATTCTACCAGCAGGTGACTTAATATCGTCAGCAACTGTAGTTACCATTACTCTAATACCTGATCCAGTAAAGCCTTCTGTTTTAAAGCCAACAAGGTTAATCTCACCAGTTGCATAGTTTACAGTACCTGCAATTGGTTTAATGATTTGTGGATTAATAGCATCACTTGTAACAATTTGAATATTACCAATACCATCGTCTTGGAAGTATGAATCAACATTGTTATATTTAAATACGCCACTTACAACAGATGGTTTATAATCTGCAAAGCCGTTTGAATCTTTAAACGGATATGGCTTAACTAATCTTGAATAGAATTTAAATGAAGGTGATTCAATTTGATTTAGCGATGGTGTATATACAACGTATGGACAAACTTGAACTTCATTACTTAGGATTGCTGTATCACTTGCATCAATACTTGTTGATAGCTTAGAGACACGTAATGTTCTGTCGAAGTTATCAAGATAAGTAGTATTGTATGTTGAAATCGCATTACGAATCCCGACTTCAATTTGTGCTGCAGATTTCTTTGTAATCTTTGCATCGAAGTTCGCATTAACATTAACGCAACCATACATAAACTCTGATGGAATAAATGTTGGTTCAATGCCCAGCGGTGATTTTTCTTTCAAGAATTTAATGTAAGCTGAAGATAATACTCCGCTTAAACCTTCTCTACCTTCACCTAGATAAACTGCGATAGCAACTTTACCGTACTGAGGTGGATCTAATTCTTCGCCGCCGTATGCTGACACTGCTGCAATTTCCGGGAACTTCTGTCTTAAAAGAATCTCATAATCGTTTGTTGTAATTGCCCGCTCTTGAATTTGTAAACTCTTAGGTGCAAAGTATCTAATGTTTTCTAGTGTTTCTCTTTCAGCACCGCCTGCTGCATTTGAAATTGTTTCAACTTCGATAGTTGAGCTAGCAGCCTGAGCCGCCAATGTAAATGCAAATGCACCGTTAGATTCAGGACCAGATGTAATTCTATATCGAACACGAACATCTTCGAATGCTAATGGCTGTGTACCAAAAATATTGTTACCAAAGTAAATTGTATATCGACCATCATAATATGGTTCAATATAAAATACGTTATCTGTTGGACCTACACCAAACAAATCAGTTTTGTAAATAAATTGATTTTCATTATCTGTAGCTTCAGCATCAACAAACACTTCAACAGAATCTGTATCTGCATTTTCGTTTGTAAGGATAACTCTAAGTATACCATCATCGCCAACAAAATAACCTTCACGTTCAAACGATGAAAGCATTTCACCTTCAAAGATTTCAATGTTTTCTGCAACAAATACACCCGGCTCGGTTTTACGAGCAACGTATTGTTTATCGTTTACAAAGTTATATGTGACACCTTGATATGATGTTTTAAAATCTGAGTATGCCGGAATAGTAACTGTTTGACCTACGATTGTAAAGTCACTAATAGTTACTGTAACAATTGCTTTGGGAGATCGTCTCGACCGTGGCAAATAGTTTAATTCTTTAGCATGAGACATAACTGAGTTCTTCATCATCGCAGAATCTAAGAACATCTCATTGATTGACATGTTAGCATAGAAATTGTTTTGATAAGTATTATACGCGAGCACGTCTAAGAACACACTCATGTTTGAACCTTCAAAGTTATAGTCTTTAAACTGAGTCTGGTTTTGCAAATAAGTTTTAAACTGACCTTTAATTGTTTCAAAGTCCAGCTCTGAAATATTTAATTTAGTAGCCATTTATCTTGTCCTCTCTAAGAATACATCAAGTGTGATTGGCTGTGATACATTTGATATGTAAAAAGCTATATTTACCCTTACTGTGTTATCGTCTATGTTGGATGAAGCAACCACATCGATAAGCTGTGCCCTTGGTTCATATAGTTGTATTGTTGTCTCAACTTGATTCTGTATCATTATAAGTGTAGCAGGTGTAATGTTTTCAAATAACATTGCGTTAATATCGCCGCCAACTTCTGGCGCCATTAATCTTTCTCCGCGATCCGTAAGTATTAAATTAAGAATAGATTCTTTAACCGCATCCTCATCTTTATGTACAGTTAAGTCATTGGACACGGGGCTTTTCTCAAGATTCTTTTTAAAATCTTGATATAAAGATACCTTCTTGGTATTACTTGTAAATATTCTTGCTACCATTTATCTGTTATCCCAATCGCGCTCTGGCCCAACATCAAAGTGAGTAAAGCTATTATAATATCCTATGCCACGAAATCCAACGTCAATTCCTAATTGCACAAATCTTTTTGCATCATCATTGCTACCGTTAAATCCGGTGTAAGTTAAATCTGCAGCCAACCCACTTAAGTGCTGCGATTCGTCCTTTCCATTCTGTAGTTTATTCCAAGCCGGGTTTCTATAACCACTATTCAAAATAAGATATTGTGCAATACCTTCTTCTCTGCATTTATAAACTAATCTCATAATCATAACGCGGACATCCCTGTCCATTTCCGTCCAACCTTCTTCAGGTGGCTTCATATCGGTTACCCAATCGCCATCTACTTTTAAACGGTCGTCACCACCAGATGAAAGAGTTTCCCAATCTGGAAGTTGTGAGTATTCATCGGGTTTAGGTAGAACAAAATTGCCCATCTTTTCCCATTCAGTCTTTATCTTATTTATCTCCTTTTGTCGCTCTTCGGGGTCTAATCTAAAAGCACCTGACCGAATAGCTTCACCGGTAACACGATTGCCTGCATTTTGCAATGTGTTGAAGACTTCTTGGTATCTATTTGAGAAATCATCTAGCGGACCTTTAAGTCCTTTAATCAAACCTTCAATACCAGTTGCAAGTCCACATATTCTTGCAATCAAAAATTGTATTTCTTCAATGCTTGGGTTTGCAAATAAACCAATAGCATAGTTAATTTTCTTTTGAATCTTATCTAATAGAGCATCAATGTTTTCTTTAGTAAAGAATTTTTGAATATCTTCTTTTAAGTTTTCTATTTTACCAACAATTTGATTCTGAATGATAGATTCAACCTTACCCATAATTGCTGCTGGGTTAAAGTTTTGAATTGCTTTCTTAACTTTTTCAATTGTTTTCTTAATAGCATTTTTAACTTTTTCTTTGATTGCTTCAATCAACGCCGTGACTTTAAGCTTTTCAAATAACGCTTTTAAAGGATCTTCAATATTTTTAATCTTTTCAATTAACTTAAGTGCTTGGCCAATGGCACCAGATACTAAGTCAAGTAATCCAAAGAATGCACCGAGTCCTGTAAATATATTTCCAAACAAAGAACAGAATCCACCCATAACAGAATCTGTAAAGTCTCCGTTATAAAAATCATTCATCTCGTAAAGAAAGCGAGAACCGTTTGCATTACCCGAGATAATTGCTGCTGCTGGCGAATAGTTACTTTCTCTGATAAAGCTTGCAAACTCTAACGGAGAAATAGGACTAATACCAATCCTGTCTCGTAATACTTCAAGGTCTGGTGTATTTAAAATTAATGCTTTAACATAATCTCGTTTTAAGAAGTCATCATTAATAGTATTAACCGCACCATAAAACTCTGTTGAGCCATACTTATTTACGGCAGCTGTCAATGCACTTTTTTCTGCATCTAAAATAATACCGTCTGCAAATGCTTCTTGAAACTTATTAATTGAAGCTGTTGTAAGTGCACCTGTATTTGGGTTTACTAATGCTCCTACATATGGTTTAGTTTGTTTGTTTAAACAACTTCTGCAAATTTCTTTGCTTCCTGGACTACAAGTACATGCCATTATTGGTCACCTCCGAAAATAGTAGGATCGCCTGGTAAAGCGGCTTTCTTAAGGCTCGTATGCCGAGAGCCAACCTGATCAATTGCTTCTAACAGTTTGTTAACAGTTACACGTGCACTATTACCCGCTGCATCTTTATCATATTTACTTAAGCCTTTCTTAGACCCAGTTACTAATGGCAGTGCTGCCCATTCTGATGCAAGGTTATTTGCAAATTGATCTCGTGTGATTTCACCATTCAAGAATTTAGTTAAGCCACGATAGTTTAGTAGAGCTAATGCAAGTTTATCTTGGTTTTCTGGACTAAACAATGAACTGTTAGTTAATCCTGCACGCTTAGCCAAAGGATTACCCGGTCCAACGGTTCTATCATTATCATAACCTCGAAGTGTATCTTCCATAATTTGATATCTACCGACAGCTTCACTTAACTGGAATCTATCAATAGATTCTTGCCAATCTAAAATTTCTTGAATTGTCAATTCCGTAATAGGTTGGCTAGGCTTTCTTCTTTTAACTAATCCTGATATATCATCGTAACCGTTTGATTCTGCATTACCGATAAGATCTAATAGTGGTGTTGCCGCGGTTTGAGTTGCTGCAGTTACATCATTTACCGGAATATCTGTATTGTTGCTTCCGCCATTACTATCATGATCCCGTGATGAATATCCGTTTGAACCACGTGAGCCTTGATCTGTCGGGGGTTGAACTGACGTAGACTTAGTTGGCGGTTCTGGTGCTTCAACTGCAACCGCATTAATTGACTCTTCGCCTTCGATTGCTTCCTCGGCGGTAACCGCTGCACCATTTGCCATAGTTACAATATCATCGATAGCCACTGTGCTTGCTCTAAGTGAAAGCTTACCATCAGCAGTTGCATTAAGTACCGCTGACTTAAGATCCATTTGTGTTTCTGCAAAGATTTTTGTTGTAGGTGCAAAGATATTTAATTCTTCTTCAACAGTTGTAAACATATTTAAAGCTTTAATATCCATTCGATCTGTAGACTGTACCCAAAGTCTTTTAGATTTCATATATGTACCAATGCCTGCGTCTAACTGTAATTCTTTTCCTGCTTTAATAGACAATGTACCAACATTTGCTTGCATGCGAACATCAGCACCACGAATTTGTACTTGCTCACCAGCATTGATTGTTGATTGCCCACCAACTGCTAAATGATGTTCACCGTGTACGATCGTTGATAAGTCACCTTCAATTTCTTCAATTTTATTACCTTTAACATAAACATATGAGTTACCCATAATAGTAACTGTGCTCATTCCACCAACAATAACATGTTGTTTTCTATCTATAACATCATATTGATCGGATACAGTTTTGTTTGTTTTTGTACCACGGCTGTCTATTTGAATAAATGATCCAGACTTATGATGAATCATAATTCTTTCTGCACCCTTAGTATCATCTAATTCAATCGTATGAGAACCAGATTCAATAACTTTATTGTGTGGATATTGTGTGTTATATGCTGCTGCAGGTTCGGACCATGTTTCTTCCGTGCCGCCAACAGGAACATTAAGTGTTCTACCCATCTCTTGTGATAATACATATGTTTCTTCTGTACGTTCACCACGAAGCAATGCACTATTTTGTGGATCTCCTATTGCAGAAGGTTCAGAACCTTTGGCTACAAGATCACCATCTTTATCAGGTATCCAACCCCAACCGTTTTTCTTCGGGTTAATTTTTTCAGTCATTTGCGTAGGAACTAAACCAAGAATCATTGGTTGCTGCGCATCTCGACCATCAAGAAACATACCATAAACCCATGAGTTTAGTTTAGGTACAACGTTCGGATCATATCCACCCTGCGCAACAATAGCCCATGGTAACAGATCTCGTGGTACCTGATCGTTATTGCCGTGAATACCAAATGCACGGACTTGGCAACGACCTTCGCCGCGCGTGTCTATATTGTTTTCAATTACTCCGATAAAGAATAAAGGATTTGAAATTCCACCACTTTGCATTATATTAAGTTCCCCGCAAGATTAGTTCCGCCAATATCAACAGTTTCTGCCGTGGTATCAGTTAAACCACTCCAGTCAAATTTCGCGAGTCTCATGCTGCACGTCATTTTATCATTTGCAAATTGATGTACAGTTTCTTTTATCATGTATCTACCTGATAAGCTATTATTTTGTTCTATGTTTTGTTGTACACCATCTAATGCTTTTATATCAAGTTTAACAAGCATACCTGGTTTTAAATCTAATCTGTTTGTCATTACAACTGCAAGCTGCGTATTATTTAAGTGATGATAATATGCAACTCTATTATGTACAATTTCAGCTATGTGTTGATCTGGTCGTACTTCTGAACTTGCCAAGTCACCCGGTGAATCAAAGTTCTTATATGCCATAAACCTACGAGGAGATTCTGTAAAATGCTTCTCTCTATATTCTTTTGTATGCGGATTATCAGCTAAGGTTTTTATTACACCGTTCATATCAATATAGCTTGCATCATCGTAATTAAATTTAGACAATGAAACTTTACGCTTAACAAGATCAAGTTCTAATACTTCATTTCTATAAGAGCCATTAGACATATCACCAGATGAATCAATACTTTTGCTTATAATATGCAATTGTTCAATACGCTCGACTTGTGCTATAGCATTTGTTCCGTCTGCGTCTACGATTGGTGCATATGAAAGCTGAGTAATTTGAGCTTTATTATTATTCGCCTGCTTAATAAAATATTCATCAGTAGCAAAATAATATCCATCTAAAGTTTCAAAGAATCTAAATGTTTGTGACGGTGCACCTGGATTATAACATCTACTTGCAACAAAAAACATAGCTTCGGCTGGTGATAAATCCGGGATAATAAGTTGAGTTTTATTTTTACTTGGCATTACAACAAATGTTCTGCTATCGCCCTGCTGCTTATTAGCTGGGATTTTTTTATACATCTTTGCTTCATACGGTAATGGTTTATTATTATCATCATTACTTGTAGCTGGCTTTATAATCTTAGCAAAGTTTTGTTCAAATATATCAACAGCCATTTCAGACGGCTCTTTAAGAAAAGCTGTCGTAACCTTTTTATAACTCGCATTAAATGAATCTTCTGAAATAAAATGCAATGTATACATTACACCATTACCACTTGCTAACGGTTTAATACCATCTACTTTATGTACAACCGCATCTAATTTAACAGTGGTTTCTAAATCATGAGCAACAATCCATAGCTTAAGTGTTTCTTCGCCACGAATCGGCATACCTTCAAGTATACCTGATGTATCTAAAACATTTAGTTTACCGTGCCAAGCAACGCTATCCATACTTTGAGTTATTTCAAAACTACCAATATAGTTAGAGTCAAGTGCGCGTTCATCATCTCCGTTAAATGAAGACAATAGTGCTTTAGTTACGGTAGTAGCGGTTGGGCTAAAGTTTTCGGCCATTTAGTTACTTCTTATTTTACGCGCGAATTCACTTGAAATCAATGGTAAGTATTTCCTATCGATTAAGAATATTTCTTTTCTATTTAAATTTTTGGCTTCTTCATCATCGTATATTTTCCAAGGCTTCCATTCGTTCGGAATAATACGTTTGATAATAATCTTACGACCTTGTTCTGTACGTAAAACTATTCGATCTTCTTTTCGAAGATAAATTGTTTGAAATGATTCTGGTGCTAATTTTACAATATCTACTGCCATTTGTTATACTACCTTATAGTAATAGATGATGTTATCACCGTTATCTTCTTTAGTCCATTCAACAACTTCTTCGCCTACGCGGCCAGACTCTTCCCCATATTTATCGACAAGGTAGTTATTAAAATCTGCTTCTGCCATTGGCCATTGATGATACGGGTCAATAACATTATTAGCCATATATACTAACCATGTAAAATCTGTTGAGCCATAATACGAATGTGCAATATCTTCTGCGCGTTCACCTTCATTAACAGTGTAAGGCAAATATAGTAATGGATTAGATGCAACCATAGCACTGAAAGAATTCCGTCGAGTTATATCTTTTACTCGTTGTCCATCGTAATCAATTACTGGAAATTGTTCAAAATATCTCATTTAATTTGTCCTTACTAATTATACGCTGATCAAACGTGGAGTTGGTTGTGTTCCACCTTGCACTTCTTCTTTTGTATCAAATGCATCTTCTATTTCTTCAATAGTCTTACCTTCTTGTGCGGTTGCTGATTGTGCACCATAATCTTCTGCTGTTTCGATTTGTAGTTCTTGCATTTCTAATTGAAGTGTGACACCCGCTGGTTTACCACCTTTCATAATTGAAACGCCGCCGCCTGGTCCGTAATCAATATTAACTGATTTAATAACACATGGTTTAAACTGCATAAAGTATTCGTCATCAACACCGATTAGATACATTTTACATGTATGTGGATATTCAAGAAATGCTTTTTTAATTGCAAGCTTTCCTGTACCGATATCTCGAGTTACGGGTAACACATTCTTTTTAAGTGTATTAATAATAGATTTAATTCTGCCGGAATCACTTTCGCTTTCAGGGTATAAGTCCCATTGAAACTGGTGAGTTTTTAGGTTTACACCTTGGAATGCAAGAGTTTCTCTCGGGTTAAGTGTTTGACCACGAGCTAAATCAATTGAATCGCCAACGCCTGGTAATGTGTTTAATGTTTTTCTTAATAAATAGGTAGCAACGTTTGTGGCATCACTTACACCCGTAGCTGCAATACTACTGGCAAGTGCACCAATTGCTTTGGCCATACCACCGCCACCAGAATAAGCTTGCGCTCCGTTGGCACCCATATTTTGAAGTAGCTTTGGTATATCTGATAGAGTACTGCCGTCACCTGAACCACCTGCATTCTTAAAGAAGTCACCAGCCATTATTGCTGCCTTTTCAATAAGCGGACTTTGCTGCATATCGCTGTATATAAGACCTAAGTTATCATTAAGATTTTTTGGGAATGGTAACTCAACAGATGATGTACTACGTAAACCAATACCTGCTTGTCGATTAGATGTTAGTCCTGCAAATAACCCACCGACAGTATTATTAAATTGTTTATTTTGATAGGCGTCTGCAAATCCTTTATACGAATATTTTTCAAATATCATAAGCAAACTATGAGGCTGTTGGCGTGCCGGAAACTTAAGCATGTTATTGCTTGCGCTTTCTAGCTCTTTCCGTTTTTCAGCCATAACGTGTTCAGGTCGATCTGCCCACGATCCTTTATGTTTATTTGATGCCATGCTTAAGATGTCCTTTGTATATAAATAACATTTAATACTATTTATACAGAATTGTGAGGTGAAGGGTGGCTTATAGTGGTAGGTTTAAACCAAAAAATCCCAGTAAGTACAAGGGAGACCCTACTAAGATTATTTATAGATCTATGTGGGAATTTAAATTTTTTAGATATATTGATGTACACCCAGATGTTATTTGGTGGCAAAGTGAAGAAGTTATTGTACCTTATTATTCACCGATAGATGGAAAGAATCACAGATACTTTCCTGATGTAATTGTTCATAGTAAAGTGCCATTATCAAAAGGTGGCGGTGAAAAAACATTGATGATTGAAATTAAACCAAAGTATCAAACAAAACCGCCGGATCTTAAGAATAAAAATACTGCTAAGGGTAGAGTTTCTCGAAGGTATTTAAATGAGGTAAAAACCTGGGGTGTCAACGAAGCAAAATGGAAAGCCGCAAGACAATACTGTCAAAGTCGCGGTTGGGAATTTCAAATTTATACTGAGGACCAGTTAGGAATAAAATAAATGGCAAAACTATTTGATGATATTTTACTTAAAGGTATTAGAGCTGGGCAGATGCCGGGTCGCACCGCTGCAGCCCGTGAATGGTATCGAGACCAAGCAAAAGAAGTTACCCGCGTTAAACGAACAAAATCACAAGGTGATAAGTTAATACGTGAATTAAGAGGTGACAATGATCGCCGGCAGGATACCAGATTCATGTTAGGTAATATGTATTTGTTTAATTATGATCCAAAACATAAGGCTAAGTTACCATACTATGACCGCTTTCCGCTGATATTTCCTATAAATAAAGCAAAGGGTGGTTTTCTTGGAATCAATTTGCATTATTTGCCGCCGATTTTAAGAGCTAAACTAATGGACGAATTATACAAAGTATTAAACAATAAAGAATTTAATGAAAGTACAAGGTTAACTGCATCATATAAAATATTAAACGGGGCTACAAGATTTAAAGAATTTGCTCCGTGTGTTAAGCATTATTTAAATACAAATGTGAGAAGTAAACCGGCATACATTAATCCCACAGAATGGGATATTGCTTTATTCTTACCAACACAACAATTTGTTGGTGCAAGTGCAACAAAAGTATATGCTGATTCCAGAAGAATTGTAAAAGGACGATAACGTGGCATTTAGAATAAACGAATTTAAAACACAAATGGACTGGTTTGGCGGACCGGCTCGTGGATCTTTATTTCAAGTAATCATCACACCACCTGCTGGACTTAAAACTAGGGCAAGCAGTCGTGACTTAACATTCTTTTGTAAGAATGCTTCGATACCGGGTATGACTCTTAACTCTGCAAGTAATGATCAAGTCGCACAAAAAGTAAAAATGATGCCGCAATCAATTAACCTTGAACCAGTACAATGTATTTTTATGTTAGATTCTGATCATCAGATTCTTTCATTTTTTCATTCATGGATGCAGCAGATTGTTAACTTTGGTACGCAAGGCGGTGCATATTCAGAAGTTGCTGGTAAGCTACCATATGAAGTAGGATATAAAGAAGACTATGCTTGTCGTATTACAATCCGTCAATATTCTACAAACCATGATGTGAGCGGACAATACTACGAAGTTATTTTAGATAATGCATTCCCACTTGCGATTGGTGATATTGATTTAGCTTGGGATAGTCAAGATTCATTCTCTGTTTTATCAGTAAGCTTTCAGTATGATCGAATTGAAATGAGTGGGGAACGGGTAGGCATACCTTCTGGTCGTGGTACTGGTTTGTTAGGATTAATTAATAAACTAGGTAACGTCGGGAATCTTATTGGTCAAAGTATAGTACCAACAAGTATTCAAAATGCGGTGAACAAATATACACGTGTTAATAACTCGGTGAATAAGATAAAAAACTTTTTTGGTTAATGGAGAAATAAATTATGGGACTACCTAAGATTGACTTGCCACTATTTGAAGCAGAGCTTCCATCTACTGGTAAGAAATTTAAATATAGACCGTTTACGGTTAAAGAAGAAAAGATTCTTTTAGTGGCACAAGAATCAAATGAAACAACTCAAGAAATATTATCAGTAAAGCAAGTAGTAAATAATTGTTTAATTGATATGGATATTGAAGAGCTAGCGATGTTTGATTTAGAATTTGTTATGCTGCTGCTAAGAGCAAGGTCTGTTGATAACGAAATTAAATTTTCAATTACAGATCCTGACACAGATGAAAGTATAGAATTAGTTTTAGATGTTGAAGAAGTAAAGCTAACAAAAGACGAAGCTCACACTAATCAAGTAAAAATTAATGATACTTATACATTAATGTTAAAATATCCAACAATTGATGATTATATAAAAACTCAACAAATGGATCCAACAGATCCTTTGATTAATTATGTTATGATGCTAAATTGTTTAGATCAGCTTGTTTCTGATGATGAGGTGCATAACTTTAAAGATTATAAAGATGAAGAAATTGATGGGTTTGTAGAAACTTTTTCTGGCGAAGTTGTAAAAGGAATTCAAAACTTTTTTACAACAATACCAAAACTTAGACATGAATTAAAGTATGTCAATAAAGACGGTACGCCTAAAACTTTTGTTATCGAGGGTATGAAAAGTTTTTTTTCCTAATGCTGTGTCATATATCATTAGGCGATTATTACCAAATGGTATTTGCAATGGCGCAGCATCATAAATACAATATAACAGAAATAGAAGGTATGTTACCTTACGAACGTGATTTATATTTTGGTATGATAGTCGATTATGTAGAACAACAAAAAGAAGCTCAACAAAGTCAGTAGGAATAATAAATGGCAAAGTTAACAGAACAAACAGAAGCAATTCTCCAAAGGCTAAAAGATGAAGGCGATCTAGTACGCAATTCTGGAACTAACTCAATACGCTCTGTTAAACTAGAAATGAGTAAGTTTGGCGATCTTTTTGATAGTATCAATTCAAATGTTGAGGCGCAAACTCAACTAATGCGGCAACAACTTGGACTAGCGCAAGCTGCAGTTCGAAAAGCAGAAACGCAAGAACAATTAAATGAAGTAGATACAAGTTATACAGATACAACAGCTGACGATGCTAGTAAAGAAGAAACAAAAAAAATCACTGATAAAGTTATAGACGGAATGGAAAAAGGTTTCAATTTCGCGGCTGGATTTGCACGAGATAATTTTAGCATGAAAAATATGGCTATAGCCGGTGCTGGACTTTTTGTTGGTTTTAACTTATTAAAAGGGTTTGTCAACGAGCAGACTGATGGTGGGTTTGACAAAATGCTTGAGGGACTTAAAGGTTTTGGCCCTGATCTCAAAGATTTAAAAACTACACTCGGTAATGCTAGAGTAAAATTAGACGAGTTTAGCACAATAGATGTCGAGAGTATGAAAGAGTCGTTAAAGACTATGAACTTGGCAGTAAAAGATATGCTAGATCCAGAAACTGGGTCGTTAAGTATATTAAGTAAAAATTTGGCATCAATTTCAACAAGCTTTGCTAACTTTGCAGAAAAGCCAATTGGAACAGCATTAAACTTTGTATGGGAAAATATTACGGCAATAGGTGTAGGTGCTGCAGGATTAAGATGGTGGTTTGTTCGAGCTAGAATGGATCTTGAAAACGGAACAAGAACTATTAATGGACAACCTTGGTGGAAAAGAATGCTAGGTCTAAAAGATGTTAAAGGCCCAGTAGCACCAGTACCAAGATCTCAAATGACACCTGAAGCAAAAAAACTATTTAACAATAAAATGGCAACCCAATTTCCTAACTTATTTCAACAACAAACAGGTGGAGGATTAAAAGATCTCGTACCTGACGGAAAAGGTGGCGTTAAAGTAGGTGGATATTCTTCGCAAGCAACAATTAATGCAGCATTACAATCAGGATTAACAGGCGCCAATGGAGCTGCTTATAAGTTTATTACTGGACTTTTAACAAAAGTAGGTTTGCCCGTATTGGCTGGTGTTACTGCTTATCAAATTTTAGTTATTTTATCAGATGATGGAAACTATCCGGACAAAGAATCAAAAGCACAAGCAATGGGCCCAATTATTGGTGGGCTAATTGGTGGTATCGGTGGAGCTATTATAGCCGGCGCTCTTGCATCAATGACAGGGGTAGGCCTTGGTTGGGGAACATTACTCTTTGGTATTGTTGGTGGTATCGTAGGTTCAACTACTGTAGGCTCGACAAAAATTGGTTACTATGTAGCTAAAGCAGCTTTAGGAGAAAAACCACCAGTTTCCCCAACAGCATCATATGAAGGTATGTCTCCTCAGGAAATTATGAAAGCTCATGGCTTTAATTCAGAAGGTCAATATATTGGAACGGGAAATCTGGGCGGTAATGATTATTCTCAGTTCTTGTCAGAAGAATATCAACGCGCGCAGGCTAATGCTGCTGGTGTTAATAATCCTACTACACCAAAGATAACATTTCCAAACACGGCACCTCCTGGTTTACTAGAAGCACAAAGAGATCAAGAGATCATGCTAGATTTAATGGAAGATCTTCAAAAAGCTGAAGAAAAGCATAAATTAAATAAACAGCAAACAGAAGAACTTAGAGAATATCTAGAAAAACTCAACAATCCAGAAGTATTAACACCGTCTAACTTTAACCTTGATAGAGGTAAGTTAACGGATATGTTTGCTGGAAGTGGTGGTGTTGGACTTATAAATGCACCAGTTAATAATAATATTTCACCCGTGAATATTTCAAACGGTGGCAATGTAGTAAATGAATTTACTTATGGCAGCGGAAACAATTCAGGTTCATTAAACTTATCAATTTACGGTGTTACAAGCGGATTAGTTTCAGCTTAAAAAAAGGGAGCCGTTAAGCTCCCTTTCGTTTATCCTTTAAGAAATGTTTTCTTACTTTTCCCTATATCAATCTTACGAGGTTTCTTTTCCTCTGGAATAATATTTTCAAGTTCAATTGTAAGAATACCCTGTTGAAGGTCTGCACCTTTAACCACAATTGTATCAGATAGTGTAAAGCTCCTATGAAAAGATCTGGCTGAAATACCTTTATGCAGATACTCAGAACTTTCTTCTTTATCTTTTTCTCCAAGAACGTATAGAACACCCTCTTTTACTTCAATATTAATTTCATCTTCAACAAAGCCTGCTACGGCTAATTCAATAGCGTAGTTATCTTCATCTACTTTAATAATGTTATATGGGGGATAATTGTTTGTTTGACCTGGTGTTGTCGCAGTCATGCGATCCAGCATACGGTCGAACCCAATGAAAAATGGGTCATTGAAATTTGCAGCGTTAAATCTACGTGTAGTCATTTTGCTATCTCCTTTTAATTAAGCAAGATTATGTTGTGCCGTTAAAAACCGGCGGTAGTAAAGTGCAGGAACCCGAAGCGAACCTACACTTTTATTTATATTACTTTTTAGTAACTCTTACACTTTTTTCAAATAAACCAATAGCAATATTATCACCATGTGTAATAATAGCCATGCTATCTGAAACGTTTTCAACCAAGATATGTAATTCGCCTATGCTATCAGCATCTCGAATCATAACACCCGACGGGATTGATAACCCCTTATGCAATGTTGCTTCTTCGTTGATATAAATTTTCATTACATGCTTCTTCGGAACATCAATCTTTAAACCTGTCGGTATTAAACATCTGATTCCAGGTGGCAATTGAAAAGAGTCTCGCACTGTGCTGACACCCTTTACAGGTACACCCATTTGTTTATTGAAAGCATTTACAGAATGTAAACGTTGTCCATTTTCTATACATACTTTAAGATCGAAACATGCAGAATTCTCTGTTGCATATTCTGGTATTGTTCCGCGTTCATTCACTAATTCTACATTCATAATTTATTTCTTCCCAATATTATATTTTGCCTCTAGGACCCAATTTGATTTCTCTTTGTGAGATAAGATTTTAATTTGATTAATTGGAGCAGCATTCTCTTCTGTAACACCTTTGTTTACAATAGAGATTAATCCCCACTCAGCTAATAAATTAACTATTGTGTTACGTCTAGCTAAATCTTCTTCAGTAAACGTATTCTTTTTTCCGTCTAGTATAAACAATTCTTTAAAATGAAGAATTGAATAACGCCCTTGCTTATGCAGAATATGACATGTTTGATATAATTTCTTTTCTTTACGAGAAGATATGCCAATTCTGGTGAGAGTTTCTTTAACTTTCAAAAAACTATCTGGGGTTGGGAGCGAAACTTCTATACCGACACCTTTAAAAATGTCTTCATTTTCCATAACGTACAGCACCTTATTTTGTTATTATTATTATCACGATGCCCACCATGACCATCTATTATATTTATTTTATTTAGAAACTCCACCCATTGCGAGTTTGTTGTGTATGGTGAACATATCTTTCGGTGATAACGCTTTAAGATACTGTTTTGCTACTGTACGATTACATTGATATACTTCTTGTATTGCATCAAGATCAACACTCTTTTCAGCCTTTGGCCACTTAGAGAATCGCTTGCGCTTACGTAATGCACCACGATAATAATCGAATTGTGCTTTATGAAACAAATTAGGTCGGAGATTTAATTCATTTGCATGTAAGATTGTGTCTTCGAAGTTAGTAAAACCTCTGTTAACTATATAAGGCACATAGTCTTTCTCAGCCAGATCTGGGCTATCAGACTTTGCAATAATGTCTTCTTTCGAAAATGAAACTGCGTTCATATAATCGAATGGTGTATATTCTTTAGCCATGTGATTCTTGCCTCGCTCTTTCAATTTCAGCCAATACTTCATTAATCTCTTCACTGCATAACTGACATGAGCTAATAGTTAATGGACCTTCCGCAGTTTTAAATTCTACTCTATACGCAAGTTTCTTCTTAACTTTCACACCACAATTAAAACAATTTACGGTACGTTTAAGCCAGCCAATCATTTATACTCAGCTTCCATCATTACTTCTGTAAAGAATGCAACCATGTTAACTTCTAAGTCAGCTACAAAGTTTGCTTTGTACATATAGTCGGCAAGAGTAACAACAAAGCCTGGCATTGATTTCATTTGAACTTTATCAGTAGCCATATCATAAACACGGCGGAACATTTCATTCATATCTTGATCAGAGTTGTTTGCTACCCATTTACGCATACCAGTGAAGTTTTTTGTTTTAAGTAAGTTAAACACTTCGTCCATAGACTCTTGTTTGAGATTAACAAAGATACCTTCATCAATCCTACCACTTGCAGAATATGTTTGAAGTTCGGTTAACACACGACGGAAGTCTGGAAAATGTCGTTCAATAACTTTAGCAAGAACAGGTTTACTATATTCTACTTCCTCTGCATCAAGAATAGCTGTCACACGTTTAAAGAACTGCATAGCCATTTTTGGACGCTCAGGTGCATCAATAGTAAAATCTACTTCACTTAATCTTGAACGCAATGGTTCAATGATACGGTTCTTGAAATTACATGTGAATATAAATCCACAGTTAGCAGAGTATTCTTCAATAAAATTACGGAGGGCGGGTTGTACTGATACGGCGTTTAGATAATCTGCTTCATCAAAGATAACATATTTACGCCCACCTGTAAGAGATACAGATGATGCATATGTTGAGATTTCATAACGGAGGGTATCAATATTAACATTAAGTGAACCATTCTTAATGATATAATCGCAGCCAAGTTCTTCTAACATAGCTTTTGCGATTGTTGTTTTACCTACACCAGGACCACCTGATAATAGTAGGTTCGGAATGCTTTCATCTTCAACGAATTTCTTGAAGATAGCTTTAGTTTGTTCAGGTAGGATAGTGTCGTCGATACGTTGTGGACGGTACTTCTCTACGTACAGGACTTCGTTTGCTTTTGCAACAATAGACATATAATCACCATTTCATAATATAAAAATAAAGTGCGGGTTTATTACGAGAGCCCGCTTCGTTTAGTCTTACTGAACCTTATCAGCAAGTGGTGCATCTGCAGGAACAGCGGCTGGTGCTTCTACCGGCATGTTACCTTGAGGTTGCTCACCGTCTTTTGGTGCGTTTTGGCGCAAGAAGATTTCTAGCTTGTTACGTAGCATACCTACGCCAGCCATTTCATTACCTTCGATACCACCACGACGTGAAACCACATCGATCATTTGTACAACTGTTGCAATATCTTGCAATGAAATTTGTACTGGTTCTTGCTCTTGACCCTGAGCTTGTGGGTTTTGTTCTTCACTCATCATTCATTTCCTTTTTTATAAGTCGACTTAGTATCAATTGCCACGAAATACGTGACACCATCGCTTTTAAACTCAGAGATACCCTTCGCGCAAAGAGTAACTTCATAGTCCTGAGGTAAAAGCTTAAGATTATCGGTCTTAATGATAATCTTAAATTCATCAGATGTGGAACCGATTTCGACACCATAATCATCTGAGTTTGCATTGTTGCCATCAATAGCCTTCAGGTAGATCTTACCCTCTTGACCAACGAAAGCAACTTCACTAAATTGTAAAACACCTGCAGCTTTAATTACTGACTGCATATCTTCCCATGAAACAGTTACCTGGACATCAGCTGTTGGAAGCTTAATGTCTTTTTCTGGTGCTGCATGGATCATGGAAATGTCGGCGTAAACATATTTAGTACGCTGTTTGCCTGACGTAATCATGAAGTATTTATCATGGAACTCAACGTCGGGATCGCGGTATAAACCTAGTATTGATAAGAAACGAGAAAGATCATATACGCATGCTTGTGATGGTATTTGATCTGGAATCGTTGCAGATGCAACTAGGGTTTTCTCTGGTGTAACTGTTTTAATAACATTACCTGCCTTAAGTAGTACAGACTTGTTAATGCCGGAAAAACTTTTAAGAATCGTAATAGTACGTTCACTGAATTTCATTATATAGGGGCTCCTTATTTACGTTGTATTTATTAATAATAACATTGTTTCTTCATTTTGTAAGCAATTTATTTACGTTTTTTTGTCTTTTTCTTATATGTTTTCTTACGACTAGACACATCTGCCGTTGCGGACACACCAAGTTGTCCAATTTTAGCAAGATCACCTTTAAAAATATATGATCCGATATGTTGTAGTTTCATCCATGGGCATGTCCATACTCGCATACCAGCTTCACGTGATTTCTTACAGAAATAATAATCTTCTGATAAGTAACGTCTTGTATCCGGATCAATGATACAATCAAAGAATGCATGAATATTACGTGTACCATCAAATTGTTCGGTACGAGCATGATCTGGTTTATAACTTAACTCAGGATATGTCTCGGCAAACTTAGTAAAGGTTTCTCGTGCAATAAGCATAAAGCCCGTGCCACCTTCACCAATTTCAAGTGGTTCACCCATATTAAATGATTCTTGTCTCTTAATAGGATTGAATACAAAGTCTGCGGCAAATGATTCAAGTTCAAATGGATTATCTTTACCATGACCTGCTTGTGCTGCTTTTGCAATCTTTTCCCATGCAACTGTTTTCTTTGGATATAAACCAGTGACAATATTATACTTATCAGGATCATTAAGATTTACTGCAAGTAATCCTAATACATCACGAGGATTAAAACCAATATCAGCATCGATAAACAATAAATGCGTACAGTCAGAACGCATAAATTCATCGGCAATATAATTACGAGCACGCTGAATTAAACTTTCATTAAACAGATAATAGAATTGAATTCCAATACCATTAGCTGCACACATCATAGCCAAGTCCGTCGAGGCTTTAGTATATGTACCTGCACATTGTGCACCATACATTGGTGTACCAACAAAGATTTTAGTTTGTTTAAGTTGGTCGAGGCTTACTTCTATTTTCATATTTCAATTTGCTCCATATCAGCCTCAGCTCTAACGATTGCTTGCATCCGTAAAATATCAGCTGCTACATCGTGTTTGCTATCATGCTTTTTAAAGTTATAGTTCCACTTCTCAACATTACTTACGGGAACAAATGCGTTTTCACCGCCCGGCACATTGAAATCAAACTTTGCATCAATGTATGTACGAACATCTCTTACTGCCCAAAACTTAAGGAAAGAACTAAGTAAAGATGTTTTGCCTGCGTTTTCTGCTAATCTATTAAGAATAACTGGATCAAACGTATTTGATCGAGACCACCAATAGTCAACACCGCTTCCAGTTTGTCGTAAGTAAGTGACAAGCTGTTCTATAAACTGTAGTGCAGTTAAATCATTTGATGTGGGCTTTAAGAATTTTCTAAGCTCGGTTGGTTGATCTAACCACCACTGAAGATCAGGTTTAGTGTATTTGCATTGATGGTTTTCTACTTGATCTTTAATATCAAACTTTGCGGTTTGCATATTTTCAACAAGTTCTTTAAAAGAATATGGTCGTTCACTTGCAAAGCGATTCCAATCCCATACAATATAGGAACAATCGATAGCAGGTATCTGACGAGCATTTGTGCCGATTGTTTCAAAATCGATCATAAAGTGTGACATTTCAGGTACTCCAGTCTTTAAGTATTAATATATGTATTATAACACAAATAAGGTTGTTTGTCAACCTTTAAATGGATATATTACGTTTTGTTCTTGTTCACGCTTATTTAAATCGTATTGAGAACGAACAATGTTATTTTCTTTAATAACAGTATCTAATATTGTTAAGAAGTTGTTTACGTCAAAAGCCATAAGAGCAGTGGTGTCTTTAGGGAAACAAGCACCACCAAAGCCAAGGCGATTATCGCTGCCAGGCACAGACAGATGAGATTGACCCACTCGCCGATCTCTACCGATAGCTTCCGTAACTTTTTTAAAATCCGCGTTATGGGCATCTACTAATTCCTTGTATTGATTAAACCACATAACCTTTGTGGCTAGAAAACTATTGATTCCGTATTTAACAAATGATGCTTCTGCAACAGTCATATAGTAACACGGAGCGATTGCACAATTAGAATAGTCAACATATAATGTTTCTAGCATTGCGCATTGTATATCATTACCACCAAATATATGCATTTGAGGTGCAACAAAATCTCGTAAAGCATTACCTTCTGTTAAGAATTCTGGATTATAAACCACACGCTTATCTTTCGATAACTCATTAAGAATATCTGGTGTGGCAGTTGATTTAATAACAACTAATTTACAATCAAATGTAAGTAATTTATTTACGACTGATTCAAGAATACTACTATCAACTGCACCGTGTTCACCAAACGGAGTTGGCACACAAACAAATGCTGCATCAAGTTTTACGTCTTTTAAATCAGATACTGATGTATATTGTTTTGGATCAATAATATAGAGTACAACCCTGTCACCAGTAAATCCATATCTAACTGCTGAACCTACAAAGCCGTGACCGATAATTGCAATGTGTTTAACTAATTCCATAATACTTTTTATACCATGCAATAAACATTTCTACACCTTCTTCAATATTAACTTCTGGTCTATACCCTATAGATTGTATCTTAGTTGTATCAGCCCAAGTTTCTTTTGTATCAGCGGGATGCATATCAAGATAATTGCAATCGGCTTCTTTGCCTAACTGAAATTCAATTTCTTTTATAAAGTCGGTTAATAAAACTTGTTTACCACGACCTATATTATATACATCATCTATTTCTGATTGAACTTTTATTTCATCAATTAAACATATAATACCGTTTACTATATCATCAATGTATGTAAAGTCACGATACATTAAACCGTCATTAAATACGTTAATTGGTT
>VMHT01084355.1_pt1 | contig 28907 bp, 40 predicted proteins | sample 4693611 | NCBI WGS metagenome assembly VMHT01 (sample SAMN12280063, study PRJNA550983) | marine metagenome | isolation source: seawater sampled from same location over 5 years 0.02-0.2 micron viral filtrate | place: USA: collected off the coast of southern California halfway between the port... ... | reverse complement strand
TTCGATTTGAGTTTTTTGAGTAGTAGTGGTCATTTGGCCTCCTTTGTTTATATTATTATTATACCATTAATTATAATACAATTATGGGTAGTTAATAAAACTGTAACAATTGTAATATAATTAATTATTTTCTAATTCTTCCCACGACTGCAAGTTGACTGTAATTGTCCAACTTGCACTACAGTACTTTTTAGAATCCCACATATCAGTTGGAACTAAGTGATCGAGAATGATTCGATTAATTTCTTCAGTTGTTTGTTTGCTGAAATTTTTTTCAAATTTTCTGTATTTTTTCTTAGACATATTGAACCCTCCCCATAGCTTTTTCCCATACTTCGCAGTATCTTTCAAGCCAAGAATTTGCTTCGTCATTTCCTAAGATGTAAAAGCTTTCAGCGTCACATCTTTGCCAAGATGGGATATTATGCTTGTCATAAAAATTCTCAAGTATTTTTATGAGAAGTTTAGAATGATCATATTTCATCTTACATATCCTCCATATATTCATCATTAACAGCGTTTAATCTCTCGATAGCATCAGCAGTTGTGCCTTGCATTTCAACAAGATTAGTTAAACATTCAGTTAAAGCATCCTCAGCACCCCAACCGTGCATTTCACAGTAAGTGTCAACAAGTTTAGTGATTTGTTTCTTGTTTGTTTCACGTTCCTTATCAAGTTCGATTTGATGAAGATCCTCTTGAGTTAAGTGAGTTTGAGTAGTCATAATTCCTCGGTTGTTTATATTATTATTATACCAACAATTGTAATACAATTAATGGTAGTTAATGAAACTGTAACAATTGTAATATAATTAATATAGGCTGTCAGGCGGTGCTTGTAGGGAAGAGTTACTGACATTTAATGAGAACAATAATGACCTAGTCAACCTATTTATAAAAGCCCTATTTCTAGGGCTGTATTAATTTAAAGAACTACTTCCAAGCATTCAATATATGGAAGTTTTTTAGCTCCTCTATATTCGTTGTAAAGATCGTTCTTGTATTCTTCAGATTCCTTATCTACAATATCTGGGTTGACAATGGTATATCCATTGTAAGCCCATCTTTCAGATTCGGTTATATCGAAGATATTAACAGGCATAACAAAACCTTTTTTGATTTTGTAATCCCGTTTGGCCTTTCTTGCAGCTTTAGTTGCAATGATGATATTTTCATCAGTACCACTGCACCATGTTTGAATTGAACCTCCATGCCCGAAGACACAAATGGCTAATTTCAAAGTTCTCGGCTTTGTCATAATTAGATTTTCAAGTTTCAGAATTGCTAGTTTTACCTAGCCATTTAATTATAATACAATTATATTTAATTGTCAACTAATTACTTTTATACTATGCTTGTGATAATCAAAATAAAAGCATGGTAGCAATAACTAGCACAGAATTACCTATCAGCGAACTTACAGAATATGAAAAGAATAGTCGAACCCATAGCAATGAACAAATAAAACAACTATCAGCAGCAATAAAAAAGTTTGGATTTACTCAACCTATAATCTGTGACGAGAATAAGATGATATTGGCAGGTCATGGCAGATACATGGCAGCAATGGCACTAGGGTTAAAAATGGTACCATGTAGAATCCTTGAATCCCTTACAGAAAAAGAGAAAAAAGCATATATAATCGCTGATAATAAAATTGCTGAAATATCTGAATGGAATGAAGATAACCTTCTTGCAGAACTTAGCGAACTACAAGACTTTGATATTGGTGGAGATTTAAATTCTTTATTTGATCTGAACACTTTCGTAAGAACTAAAGCACAGCAAGTCTCAATAGATAAAATAAAGCCACACCCAAGAAACTATAAAGTTCACCCACCAGACCAACTTGAGCATCTTCAACAGTCAATACAAGAAAATGGTATTTACAGAAACGTATTAGTAGCAAATGATTTTACGATATTAGCCGGTCATGGAATAGTAGAAGCTGCCAAGTTACTAGGCTTGACTTCAGTTCCAATATTGAGACTCGACCTCCCACCTGATTCCACCAAAGCCATCAAACTTCTTACCGCAGATAATGAGGTCTCACATTTGGCCGAGACTAATGCAAGAGAAATGAGTGAGCTTTTGAAAGAGCTACTTGTCGAAGATGACTTGCTAGGAACAGGTTATGACAAGCAAAAGATTGAAAATTTATTAATGGTTTCACGTTCAAAAGATGAGGTAGCAAAGCTTGAAGATGAGCAGTGGGGTAATTTCATGGACTTTCAGGCAGTCAAGGCAAATCCTAAACTAATAATTAACTTCGAAAACGAAAAAGATAGAGAAGATTTTGGTAAATCTATAGGTGCTGAGTTAACTGATAAGACAAAATACATTTGGTGGCCATTTAAAGAAAAAAACAAGTTTGCCCATTTAAACTATGTCTTTGAAGGTGAAACTGTCGTAAACATTACAGAGGAAGCAGATGAGTGACTCATTCTTTGACATTAAAAACTTACAAGCTTTATATGAAAGACCTCCTGAAACAGATCCTATTGCTTGGGATGATTATATAAATAATCAAAAAGATGCAGAAACTTTTACAACAGTTCCTGAAGCACCTATTCAGATAGACTTTGAATTAAATGGCAGTTGCAATATGGCCTGTCCATTTTGTATTCATGGGATAGGAGGCGGTAGAACAGCAGAAAATATTGCTCTTGATACATACAAAGGTTTAATTGACGAAGCTTCAGCAATGGGAACTAAGTCAATAAAGTTAAATTACATTAATGAACCACTTCTTCGTAAAGATCTTGAAGAAGCCATAGCTTATGCAAGATCTAAAGGCATAATTAATATCTATTTTGTAACCAATGGTTCCCTGTTAACTGATAAAAGAATTGAAGCATTACTGCAAAGTGGTGTTACTAAGGTGTTTATCAGTATTGATGCTGCAACTGAAGAAACTTATAACAAGCAAAGAAAAAATGGTCTATATAAAAAAGTTGTTTCCAACGTGAAGAAGCTTGTGGAAAGGAGGGACGAGTTAGGAATGGAATTTCCAAAGGTAAGAGTTAGTTTTCTCAAAAATAAAATAAACGAACACGAAGCTAAAATGTTTGAAAAGCAGTGGATTGATGTAGTAGACGTAATAACATTCCAAACTATGAACAAAGTACCCGGCATAACTACTGGCTTGACTTTGCTTGAAAACAAAAAGCCTAAGCCTTGTAGCTTTCCGAACAAACAGTTAGTAGTTGACAGTTCTGGGGATATATTACCTTGCTGTAAATTATGGGGAAAAGAATTGGCTATCGGTAATATTTCAGAAATGACACTGCAAGAAGCATGGAAAAGTGGAAAGATGGAAAGCCTTCGAAAAGCCCATGCTGAGGATAATTGGGAAATGATTTCAGCATGCAGAAATTGCTTGTATAACAATGAATAAAGTACTACCTAAATATCCAATCTTTATACCTTCTCACAAGCGTTCTGATAATGCTTTAACACCAAAGCTCTTTATGCAGTATGGTGTTCCATTTAAACTTGTAATTGATAAATCTGAGTACGATAAATATGCCAAAATTTATGGTGACCATAATTTACTTATGCTGCCATTTCTGAATAATGGTACTCCATGTCCTCCTCGAGTTTGGATAATGAATTACAGCAGAGATCAAGGAGACGCAAGACATTGGATAATAGATGACAATATCAGATGGTTCTGTCATTTTAACGGCAGAACCAGAATACAAGTTGAACCTAATCTAGGCTTGCGATTATGTGAAGAATTTTGTGACCAATGGCAAAATGTTGGAATATATGGACCATATTATTCTTTTCTTTCTAATGCAAGAATAACCCCTGTACCTTTCAGAAAAAATGTTCACGTCTATTCTTGTATGTGCGTATTAAACAGTTTGCCTTTTAATTGGAGAGGTCCTTGGAATGAAGACGTAGATCTGTGTCTGCAATCTCTTGCTCTTAAATATTGCACTATAGGTACGACTTTTATAACTCAAGAAAAAATGAAGACTATGAGCATGAAAGGTGGAAATAGTACTGCCTACCAAAACCTTGACTCAAGAGCTTATGGTTCTCGTGTTCTTCAGCGAAGATGGCCTAGTGTTGTTGAGCTTAAAAATAAATACGGTAGGCCACATTTTCATGTTAAAGACAGTTGGCGTATGTTTAAGGATATACCTTTAATAAAAGACCCCGATTATGTGCCTAAATCTTTTAATCTAAAACTACAAGAAAAGTGAAATGAAAAGAGCTTCAAAGAAAGAATTTGATTTTAGAGTCCGCAAAGTCGCAGGTTTGAAAGCGAGAAATGCTAGTCGTTCTGAAATTGTGGCTTATGGCACAAGGGAGTGGGGGGTGAAACCTAGACAAGTTGATGTATATTTGGCAGAGGCAAATGAAATCATAGCAACGGATTGGGATATTGATAGACGACAGTTTCAAGCAGAACTTTTATCACAATTAAGCACATTAGCTCAAGATGCTCGTAGAAACGGCCAACCTCATGTAGCTTTAGGTTGTATAAACACAATGGCAAAGATCAGTCAGGTGGTTAAATGAGTATATTAAATTTACAAGAAGGAAAAATATTAGACAGTTCTAGTTCTTCAATTGTTGATACAGAAGAAATACTAAAATCTATAAAAAATGACTTACATCCCGGCCAATTAGCTTTTGTAGATGATGAAGCTACAGAAATAATTGGATTATCTGCTGGTTACGGTGCTGGCAAAACAAGAAGTTTATGTGCTAAAGCTGTACAGTTAGCTATCAGGAATCAAGGATTTACAGGTGCAGTGATGGAACCTACTGCACCTTTGATACGAGATATTTGGCAGAATGACTTTGAAACTTTTCTTGAGAATTATGGAATACCTTACACTTTGCGTCAGTCCCCATTACCTGAGTATTCCCTACATCTCCCACTTGGGGAAAGTAAGATCTTATGTAGGTCGTTTGAGAACTGGTCGAGAATCATTGGTCTTAATTTGGCTTGGGTTCTTGCAGATGAGATTGATACAGTAGCACCAAGCATTGCAGACCGTGCTTTTCCTCGTATTCTTGCAAGACTTCGAAGCGGTAACCAAAGACAGTTCGGTGTAGCGTCAACACCTGAAGGCTTTCGGTGGATGTGGAATACTTTTGGTAGTAATGAAGCTAAAACAAAAACTGACAGACGTTTAATAAAAATGAGGACTTATGATAACCCACACCTCCCACCCGATTTTATTTCAAGACTTGAAGATAACTATGAGTCTGGGTTACTACAAGCATATTTGAATGGAGAGTTCTGTAATATAACAACTGGAGTAGTCTATAGTCGCTTCGATAGATCTGCTCATGTCATTGAAGAAAAGCCAAATATAGATAACGAACCTCTCAGAATTGGAATCGACTTTAATATCGGAAACACAAACGCAGTAGTTGGTCTTGCTATTGGTGATTCAATGACAGTCTTTGATGAAATTAATGCTTCTTATGACACTGATAGTTTGGCCAAAGAAATCAAAACAAGATACCCATTTAATAAAATTTATATCTACCCTGACGCTTCAGGCGGTAATAGAAGCACAAATGCTACAAAGACCGACATCCAAATTCTTGAAAGCTATGGATTTGTCAATCAATCAGCATCTTCAAATCCACCAGTAAGAGATAGAGTCAATTCTGTTCAGCGTATGTTTGAAGATGGCAAAGGTCAAAAAAGGTTAAAAATTCATAGTTGTGCTAAAAAATTAATCGAGTGTATAGAACTTCAAAGTTATACTGAAAAAGGCGACCCAGATAAAGAAGCAGGTTATGACCACATGGTTGACGCTTTGGGCTACATAACTTGGCGCTTGTTTAATCCGTTACATTTAGGTGCAGGTCGCAGAACAGGGGTTAGGCTTTATTAAAGTTTACGTTTAAACTGTAATTAATTAATGGAAAACTAAAATGTATTCTGGTTATAACTACAACACAAAGACAAGTAAGAATAATAGAGGTACAGATATAAATGACCCAAACAATTCTTGGTTCAATCAAGAACCTCATTGGGTTCTGATTGAAGATTTACTAGGTGGTAGTTATGAAATGAGATCTAAACACAGACGCTATTTACCTCAAGAACCAAGAGAAATAGATGAAGCTTACGACAACAGATTATCTCGTTCTGTTTGCCCTCCATATTATTTAAGACTTGAAAGAATGTTAGCCGGAATGCTTACAAGAAAACCAGTCAGACTAAATGATACTGCAGATGCTTTACGTCTTCAGTTGTTTGATGTTGACTTACAGGGAAATGATTTGAACGTCTGGACATACGAGACTGCAAGAAAAATGATTAGGTATGGTCATGTTGGCGTTTTGGTAGATGCACCAAGTAGTGGTCAAGCAGGTAGGCCTTACTGGGTTTCATATACACCAAGAGACATATTAGGTTGGAGGACAGAAATGACAGATGGGAAATTAAAATTAACTCAACTTCGATTACTAGAAAAAGTAACTGAGCCTGATGGACTTTATGGAGAAAAAATTGTAGAACAAGTTAGATTACTTACTCCCGGCAATTTTGAAATACATAGAAGAGGAAAAAATAATTTATTTACTAAATTTGACGAAGGAACAACTACTCTTGATGAGATACCTTTTTCTGTCGCTTATGCAAACAGAGTCAATTATTTAGAATCAAGACCTCCAATGGCAGATATTGCAGAATTAAATTTAAAAGCATATCAAATGCTTTCAGATTTATATAATCAGTTGCACATTTCTGCTGTACCAATGCTTGCTTTTTTTGGATTTCCTCAACAGGCAGAAGAGGTTTCAGCCGGACCCGGAGAAGCTATAGCATTTCCGGCAGATGGTCGTGCAGAATATATAGAACCTGATGGTAAAAGCTATGATGCTCAGTTTAATGCAATATCAAAAGTTGAAAGTCAAATTAATGAGTTAGGTTTAGCTGCAGTACTTGGTCAAAAATTAAGTGCTGAAACTGCTGAAAGTAAAAAAATTGATAGATCTCAAGGAGATTCAACAATGATGGTAGTTTCTCAACAGATGCAAGATATGATAGATAACTGTTTATCTTTTCACGGTCAATTTATTAATGCTGAAGCTGGTAGTTGTTTTGTTAATAGAGACTTCTTATCACAGCGTCTTGATCCTCAAGAAATACAAGCATTATTGCAAGTTAGAATCGCTGATGAAATTTCTAAAAAGACTTTCCTCAATCAATTATCTGAAGGCGAAGTGTTGGGGGATGATTTTGACGTAGAGGAAGAAATCGAAAGTTTGGAAGCCGGTGGACTTGTTGAAATGGCACAACCAAAACAACAAGCAAAGCCTAATATGCCAACAAAATCTGCAGAACCTGAAGATGAGTCTGATGAATAATGGCTCCAAGAAATCAAGCAATTCCTGAAGCGTTATACAGAAACGCTATAAATCTGAATAGATATAGCAATGGTGTGGCTGCACAGTTAATAGACAGGTATAACGATATTATTTTAGATTCATCTTTTAAACTTGCAGCAATTGACGAAGTGACTTCGCCCGGCACAACTATGAGATTAAGGACTTTGCTTGCTCAATTGCAAGAAAGTCTTGGTACTTGGGCTATTGATAGCACTACTGTTACACAGCAACAACTTCAAGGCCTTGCTGTACTACAAAGTGACTTTATTCAAGAACAATTAAAAAACTTATTACCATCTGATGCTGCAAAAAATGCTGTAAGAACTGTAGAGATAAGTCCGCAGTTTGCTCAAAGTGTAGTAACGACAGATCCGACTAGAGTAAATGTTTTTACCTTGCCTGAAGAATTACAAGTTCAAAGAACTGGTGTCGCCCCTACTTTTTCGTTAACGGCTAGAGAAGGTGCTGTAATAACGCTACCAAACGGTGCAACAGTACAAAAAGCCTTCAGAGGTTTAGCGACACAGCAGGCAGATTTGTTTACAAGAACTGTCAGAAACGGATTACTAACTGGCGAACCAACACAACAGATAGCAAGACGTTTAAAAGGTAGACTTCAATTTAATCAGAAAGGAAACATAAGACAAAGAATTGCAGCAGGTGGTCAATTAACAAAACTAGCAAATAATCAAGTTATGACTATTGTAAGAACAAGTATTAATCAAGTTAGTAATGCAGCCACACAGAAGGTTTATCGAGCTAACAATGATATAACAAATCAGTACAGATACGTTTCTACACTTGATAGTAGAACCTCAGCAATATGTGCAAGACTTGATGGTCAAATATTTGAATATGGGAAAGGGCCACAACCTCCGCAACATTTTAACTGTAGATCAGTAACAGTTGCAGTTATAAGTGACAGTTTTTTAGATGAGTTTGGATTATCACGAGACGACTTAAATCTTGCTCGAGTAAGGCCTAGTAAAACAGGCCTTGCTCAAATCGGAAAAACTGTACCTGCAAATCAAAACTACGCAACATGGCTTAGTAAACAGGATGTAGCTTTACAGAATGAAGTATTTGGTAAACGAAGATCAGCTTTATTTAGAAAACAAATTAACAAAGGGAAAAGTCCTACAGACGTATTACGACAATTTATAAGACAAGATGGCACAGAATTATCTCTTGAACAACTAGAAAAATTAACAAAAAACAGTTAGTATTGTTTTAGTTGCTTTTTAAAATCATGCCGATGGGTAAGGGGACTTATGGTTCAAAAATGGGGAGGCCTCCTAAAAAGAAGAAAAAAACAAAAAAAGTTAAAAAATAATGCCTAAACTTCGCAGAGTACCAAAAGATAAGAAAACTGGTATTCCTAAGGATTATCTTAAGAATACAAAGAACAAAGCAGCAAAGGCTGCTGAAATCAAACGTACTGCTGCAAAGTATAAAGCAGGCGAGTACATTGATATTAGACAAGTACAACAATCACGAGTAAATCAAGATGCCACAAAAAAGCCGAAGAAAGCCGTTAAACGAGCAAACAAAAAAAACACTAAGAAAAAAAGCAGAAGGAAGTAAATTCAAATACGGTGAACTGGCACAAGTTTATAGAAAAGGCCAAGGTGCTTACTTGTCTGGTGGCAGTAGAAACGTATCAATGGCAGCTTGGTCAATGGGTCGAGTTAATTCATATATGCGAGGAGGACCTGCAAGAAAAGTAGATAAAGATATTTATAATAAAGCTAGAGGAAAAAAATGACAGTTGAACGTAGAGGTATAAAATTTGAAGGTTATAATAAGCCTAAAAGAACACCAAAGCACAAACTTTCAAGTCATGCAGTATTGGCAAAAGAAGGAGATAAAATAAAACTCATTAGATTTGGTCAGCAAGGTGTAAAAGGTAGTCCAAAAAGAGAAGGCGAATCCGAACAATCCAAAACAAGAAGAAGTTCATTTAAAGCAAGATTTAGAAAAGATATCAAGAGAGGTAAGATGTCAGCAGCATATTGGGCTAATTTAGTGAAATGGTAGTATAATTAATTATAATATCTAATTGATTTATGGCTGAAGAAACACAAGCAACACCACCTGCAGCACCAAATAATGATGCTGAGGTTCAAGCATTAAAAGAATCAGTGCAAAAACTCGAAGCAAAAAATAGAGAGTTAATTGGCAAAATGCAAAAAAAAGAATTAATTGAGCCAGATGATTATGATTCTTTAAAAGAGTTTAAAAGATTGGCGGAACAGAAAAAACTTGAAGATGCAGGTCAATATGAAGAATCCAAACAAGCACTAGAGCAACAATACAGAGAAAAAAGTGCTGCTGATAAACAAAGAATAGAACAACTTGAATCAAGAAATAGAGAATTAGAACTTATTGCACCTGCTTTAAATGCTTTAAGTGATCTGACACATGACCCCGAACTTGTACTAAATAACTTTGTACCAAAAGAACAAATACAAATTAAAGATGGTCAGCCTGTCATTATAGATGGTTATGAACAATTGCCAGTAGCAGAATATGTTAAAAATAAATTAGAAAAAGAAAAGCCATATTTGTTGAAAAATCGAACTATTTCTGGTGGTGGTGCCCCTATTACTAAGCCTAGTTCAAACGGTCAATTCAGCGAAGAAATGCTCAAGCCATTTCTGAGAGAAACTGAAAATCAGACAGAACAGCACAGAATTGCATCAGTTTATGGTGTAGAAACATGGCAAAAGTTGAGAAATATAGCCGAATCACGCTAGAATATAGATATTATTCTGTTACGCAGATCAAAAGAGTAGGTTACGCTTACAACTTTTACAAATAGGGTTACGCCCACACCGTACACTTTAAGCTAAATTAACATGGCTGTCTTAAGAAGTGACGTAATCATTCCTGAGGTTTTTACACCTTATGTTATTCAGCAGACTACTCTAAGAGATAGTTTTCTTGCAAGCGGTGTGGTAGCACCAATGGCAGAACTGAATGCAACAGAAGGTGGTGATTTCGTTAACATTCCTTTCTTCTCTGCAGATTTAAGCGGAGATTTTGAAATCCTTTCAGATTCCACATCACTTGTTCCCGGAAAAATTGGTTCCGATAAGCAAGTGGGTGTAATTTTACATAGAGGACGTGCATTTGAAGCTAGAGATCTAGCTGCACTTGCTGCAGGTTCTGACCCTATGGCTGCGATTGGTCAAAAAGTAGGGGCATATATTGCTAACCAAAGACAAAAAGATTTGCTTTCATGTCTTGGTGGTGTTTTTGGCTCTGTCAATACCACTACAAGTAGTGCTGCATTTTTTGATCTAACAATTGACGGTGCTTCTGGGGACACACCTACAACTCTTGCACCTCGTCATGTTGCGAAAGCAAGGTCAATCCTTGGAGATCAAGGAGACAAATTGACAGCAGTTTGTATGCACAGCAAAGTTTACTATGATCTTGTAGAAAGAAAAATGGTTGACTATGTTCTTGCAGGTGACGGAAACGGAGGTTCAGCAACTGCCTCTGGTGGTACAATCACACCGGCTTATAATGCGGGTAATGACACAGTTCCAACATATTGTGGCTTGCGTGTAATCGTTTCAGATGACGTGCAAACTGCAGGTAGTGGATCTAGTACTGAGTACGCTACATATTTCTTTACTGCAGGTGCAGTAGCAAGTGGAGAGCAAGCAGGCTTAACAACAGAAACAGACAGAGACATTTTGGCTAAATCTGATGCTATGGCTATTGATCTTCATTACTGCTACCACCCAGTAGGAGCAAAATGGGCTACTACAGATGTGAATCCAGCAAGATCAGTCTTAGAAACAGTAGGCAAATGGTCGAAAGTCTACGAGACAAAGAATATTGGCATTGTTAGAGCTACTAACATTTCAACACAGGATTAACAAATGGCTAGTTTATTTGAACTTCAGAATCCTAATTTTGGTCAATTAACAAAGACTAAAGTTATTAAAACTGAAAATGGCGCTCATACATTAACAACTGCTGAAATTATTGAAGGCATAGTTGATGGCACACCAACAGGAAACAGAGCAATTACAACACCGACTGCTGCTGAAATACTCACAGCACTTGGCACTCAAAATAAAGTTGGTCAATGTTTTGAATTAACAGTTGTAAATTTAGCAGCAAGTACACACAAGTTTACTTTGACTGCAGGTTCAGACGTCACAATAGTTGGCGAACCTGATATTACCGCAGATACATCTGGTACTTTTGTTTTTAGAGTCACCAGTTCAACTGCAGTAAGTGCTTTCAGAAAATAGCACCATGGGTATGTTCGCTTTCAAGCGAGTAAGAAAACAAGAGGCTGTTAATTCAGCCTCTGTTTTTAAACCAAAGAAAAAACCAACTCGTAAAAATAATGGCAATAACCATTCACACGACAATAGGCAGCAACATAGCCAACAGTTACATAACACTTCAGGAAGCTCAAGATCTAATTGACGGACTGGTAGAAGATGATGATGTAACAGCTTGGGCTAGTGCAACTACCGATCAAAAAAATAGAGCATTGGTTACTGCTACCAAAAGAATTGATAGAGAAAGGTTTTTAGGTGCAAGGGCAACAAATACGCAAGCTTTACAATGGCCAAGAGACGGTGTGAGAAAACCTGATACTTATATCAATACATATACAATTGGCTTTCCTTTCCGTGTTACAACTGATTATTATACGTCTACAGAAGTACCATCACAAGTTAAAGAAGCTGAAGCAATTTTGGCAACTTATTTGAATAATAACAAAAACGGATTAGGATTAAGTGGACTTGAAGATTACAAGAACGTAAAGCTTGGTAGTCTTGAAGCAACACCAAATTTCTATGGTGCTGTTGGTGCAGATCGAGTACCACCACTATTTGAAAGATTTTTCACTGATCTTCGAATTAGTGGACCCGGAAACATAGCAATTAAAAGGAGTTAGCATGACTTATTTTTCCAAAGCCAAAATTATTACAAACACTTCAGTTCATACTGGTAATTTTAAAAAAATTACAGCATTAGAAGACACAGTTATCCATACACTTGGGTCACAAGTTTTAACAGGTACCAGTTCTTCAATAACTTTAAATTCAAATGTCTCATTAGAATTTGATATGAACTCAGTCAAATTAACAAGTGGTTCAGTTATTGCTTACGAAATATAATGAGCAAGTTTCAAGGCTTTAGAACAGCCTCAAGTAATATATTAAAAGCATTTGGAGGCCAAATAACCTACCAACAAATTGTTACTGGAATTTATAACGATTCAGTAGGAACGGTAAGTGAACTTATAACTGAACATACAATTAATGGATTTATTGAAAATATAAAAAAAAGTGAAGTAAACGAATTAGTTCAGCAAAACGATAAAAAGCTTACAATTACAAGAGGTGATATTTCATTTGAACCAACACCCACAGACAGAATTGTTATTGCAGGTGTAATTTATTCTGTTATTGCTGTAGATAAAGATATGGTTGAAGGACAAGATATTAATTACTTTTTATATTTGCGAGCATGAAAAGAATTAAAATAAAAGATATTGGTAGGTTTAGTGAAGAACAGTTCAATAAAGTAGTACGTTTTGCTGTTATTGAACTTGACTCAAGATTAAAAGAAGGTTCTCCTGTAGATACTGGTAGATTTAGAGGCAGTTGGCAAATTGCACAGAACAGTAAGTCAGCACCAAATCTTTTTGGTCCTTTTCAAAATAATAAAGGATTACCTAGATCTTCATTACCACCAATAAGAACTAATTATTCAAAAGAAAAAGCTGGTAATACTTATACACTTTTAAATAACTTGCCGTATGCTGAAGCTGTCACATACGGTACAAACTTACCTCCTTCTTGGGGCGGTTCATTTAGAACAAGAAATGATAAACGAGCCGGTTGGCCTGACCTACAAGTTCGAGCAGTATCTATTCTTGTACAAAAAATTAAACCTAAAGAATAATGGCATCAGTAGATTTAAACACAGTTAGAAAAAATATAGAGCAAAGGTTGACCTCAGAATTAAAGTCAACACCACCAATTTCTGTTGTTTTTAATAATATGCCTTTTAAACCAACAACTGATAAAACTTTTGTTTTTTCTGAAATTGATTTCAGCAATAATGAATACTTAACTCTTGGTGGAACTACAGGTTCTAATAATTTAATAAGAGGTCAATTAACACTGAATATTTTCACAAAGTCTGGGGTCGGTATTGGTGCAAATTTAGTAGTTGGTACAAGATTAAGAAATTTATTTAATCGAATAATTGATTTGGAAGGAATATATTTTGAGCCACCTAATGGTCCAACAGTGTTACAAAATGCTTCGCCTGAAGGTTACTTTCAGAGTAGACTTACAATAGAGTTCCAAGTTATAGAACAATTATGACTGAAATTACTTCAGAAATGCTTGATATTATTGAGCAAGTTAAAGGTAAACGAAATCCAAATCTTTGGGATAACAGATGTGAGTCTGTTATGAAAAGTGAAAAAGCAAAGAAACTAGAAAAAAAAGCTAAAAAGAGCTAATATAATTTTAAATCTTAAATTTTAACTATGGCCATAGTAAGAGGAGAAGAAGGTTCTGTATCATTTGATAATGGTTCTGGATCTGTCACTGCAGTTGCAGGTACAACATCTTGGTCTTTAGACATGACCAAAGATGTCTATGAAACCACAGCACATGGTGCTACAGCACGAACATTTGGAGGTGGATTGAAAAGTGCTACAGGTACAATTGAACTTCAATACACAGCAACAAGTGGTGATGGTGCTGCAGAATTACTAGCTGACGTAAATACATCTGAAGATAGTGCTGATGCTTCATTTAATTTATTTCTTGATACTTCAGGAACTAAAAAGTATGCATTTAACGGAATTGTTACAGGAGCAGGTGCTGCTTCAACTGTTGGTGAACTTACAACTCAATCTGTTAACTTTCAGGTAAGTGGACCAATAACTTTTGCTATATAATTTATGACAGTTTCAAAAGTTCGCACCATTGATTTGCTCACTGGTGCTTTTGATCTTAACGAAAGAAGAAAATTCACAGTAGAAAAACCTGATGGTAGTCCATTGTGTGATTTATATTTTAAGCCAATAACAAGATCTGACAGAATGGCAGTTCAAGCGTATGCCGGAACTGAAGATGCTGTTAAAATATCAACACAGATGCTTGTTCATAAAGCAGAAAATGAAGATGGTACAAAAGCTTTTGGTCAAGGCGATGCTGTAAGACTTCGTAGGGAATTGCCTGAGTCTATATTAAATCAACTTGAATTATTCTTATTTGGTGTAGCAGAAAACGAAGATTTAGATAAAGCAAAGGAAGATTAAAGGGGGATAATTGGCTTTACTTCGAATTTTTCCTAGCAACAGAACTTAAAATGACTGTAAGCAGATTGAGACAAGAATTATCTCAATCTGAATTTATACATTTTGCTGCATATTATGAAGTAAAAGGAGAAACAGAAAAAGCAGAATTAGAAAAAGTTAGAAAATAAAGGTACACTTATATAAAAGATTGAATTAGATGGCACTAGCTAGTGTAACTATAGATGTAATAACGCAAAGGGCTGTCGGTCAGATAAACAAATTAAAGACTGCAAGTACAAAATTAGATAGAACATTTAAGGTTTTAGAAAAAAGAAATAAAGGTATAACTACACAATTTGGAAAACTAGGCAAAGTTATAGGAACAGTAGCAATTGCAGAATTTGGTAGACGTTCAGTTAACGCTGCAGCAAATTTTGACAAGTTAAATTTAAGACTAAGATTACTTACAGAAGAAACTGGTACTTTTGCCCAATCACAAAAAATAGCTGCTGATGCTCAAAAACTCTTTGGAATAAGTACACTTGAAGCTTTAGAGGGGGTTACAAATATAACTGCTCGTCTAGCACCTCTAGGAGTCGGTGTCGAAGACATAAGAACAACTTTCATAGGATTTAACACAGCAGCAAAACTTGCAGGTGCAAGCTCCGTAGAAGCATCTAATGCTTTCAGACAATTAGCACAAGCACTAGGTTCTGGAAGATTGCAAGGTGATGAATTTAGAAGTATATCTGAACAAATTCCTACTCTGTTAAAACCAGTAGCAGATGAACTTGGCACAACTGTAGGAAAATTAAAAGAGTTTAGTAGTCAAGGAAAAATTACAAGTGAAGTAGTTATTAGAGCTTTAAAGAAAATTGAAGAGGAAGGCGCACCTGCACTTCAAGCTTTGGTCGAAGCCGACCCCACTCAGGTATTTAAAAACTTTCAAAATGAGGTCGAAAGATTACAAATAGCAATTGGAAAAGGGTTACTGCCTGCTGCTAAAGGTATAACAGTTACTCTTACAGGGTTAGTTAATGTTATTAATACTTTGCCACCCGGATTTATTTCTACAGTTTCTATTGTCACTGCTGGTGTTGTAGCGTTTACGGCATTAAAAGCACCAATGGTCGCAATTATCGGAACATTCAAAGCATTAGCTGGTACTATTGCTTTATTTACAGGGGTAGCAGGCGGTCCGTTCTTGGCTGCTCTTGCAGGTATAACTTTAGCTGTAACAGGTATTACTGGTTATTATATTGAGCAAAACAGAGAAGCTAAAAAACTTCAAAATACTTTAAAAAATGGAACTGAAGAACAACTTGCTAGTTTACAAAGAATAAAAGAAAAAGAACTTGAAGCTATTGAAGCTAAGTTAAAAAATCAAAAACGTGGTGCATCCATAGGTATGCAAAATGCTGCAAAATTAAGAGAAGAAATAGAAGAACTAGAAAAAAGAAATAAACAGTTAAAAGAATTTAATTCACTTATGGAGAAAAATAAAACATATACAGTTGGACAGTTTACTTATGATACAGCTAGTGGTGCTGCTATTAGCGGACCCGGAATAAAACAAGAAGAAAGAAAATTTGATGAAGGCTCTGATAATCAGAAAGCAGCAAATTCAATAAAACTACTTAAGCAAAGAGTACAAATTAAACAAGTTGAAGATGATATTGACAGACAGTTATTAGAAAGGCAGTTTGAATTTCAAAACAAAATGGAAGAAGTGATGGGTATTGAAGATGAAGGTTTAAAATTAGAAAAATCTAAACTACTTTTAAAAGATTATCAAATAGATAGGCAAGAAATTTTAAATCAAAAAGTTAAAGATCAAGTAAATATATCAAAAGAACTTGGAGATACATTAGAACGTGGTTTGGTAGAAAATATAAAAGGTGCAATAAATGGTACACAAACATTTGGACAAGCCATGAGCAATGTTTTAAATAATTTAAAAAATAAATTAATGGATAGAGCTTTATCAAATCTTTTCAGTGGTATTGGTGATGCTGTATTTGGTGACGGAGGTAAAAATAAAGGAATTTTAGGTGGAGTTATAGGAGGGATATTTGGTAAGAAAGCAATGGGTGGACCTGTCTCTCGTGGTAAATCTTATTTAGTTGGGGAACGTGGTCCAGAATTGTTCACACCAAACACTTCTGGAGGAATAACTGGTAACAGTTCTATGGGTTCCACAAATATTGTTGTAAATGTTGATGCTAGTGGCAGCGAAGTAGAGGGTGATGACAGTAAAGGGAATCAGCTTGGACAACAGATTGCCATTGCTATACAATCAGAATTATTAGAACAAAGACGTAGTGGAGGTTTATTGGCATAATGGCAACTTTTCCGAGCTTTAACCCTTCTTATAACAGTAGTGAAAGTATTAAACAAGATTATGTAGACATAAAACTTGGAGACGGATATCAGCAGCGTTTAATTTTTGGATTACCTGAAAATAAAAGGTTAAGAAGTTTTAGTTATAAATACACTTTATCCAAAACAGATGCAAATACTTTAAATACTTTTCTTAACGCAAGATTTGACGCTAGTATGGAAAGTTTTACATTTACACCTGTAAACGAAACAACAGCAATAAAAGTTATTTGCACAGGAAGAAGAATGACTATGCCTTTTAATAACAGAGTTAATTTTACTTTAAATTTTGAACAAGTAGCGGAACCTTAATGGCTATTCCTATTTCAGAACTTCAATCAATTAACCCTAGTTCTATAATTCATTTATACATTTTGGAACTTGTTGAAGGTTTACACTATGCCACTGGTAATCCAACCTCAGTACCTATTTTATATAGATTTCATTCTGGAACTAATATGAATACTAATGCAAATATAATTTGGCAAAGTAATACCTATCAAAAATTCCCTATAGCTGCTTCTGGTTTTGAATTTTCAGGCTCAGGGAAAATTCCAAGACCAGTGTTAGTTATGAGTAATTTAGGAGGAATAACTAGAAGTGGGTCAGTTATTTCGGTTACGGATCTTTTAACAGTTATCAATGCAGTTACCCCTCATAATGATTTACTGGGAGCAACTTTAAAAAGATTATCAGTTCTTGCAAGTAGTTTAGATAATGCTAATTTTAGTAGTGGGAGTAATCCTTTTGGGACACCTAATACGAATGAACTTCCAGAGGAGAATTTTGTTATTGATAGAAAAACACAAGAAAGTAGAGAAACTGTTACTTTTGAATTAGTTTCCCCACAAGATACTGAAAATAAAAGAATACCGGCAAGACAAGTTACAAGGGCTGAATTTCCAGCAGTTGCATCTTTTATTAATGGATAAAATGGAAGACTGGAAAAAAGATGCTTTTTCACACGCTGTTACCTGTCAGCCTTTTGAATCTTGCGGTCTGTTATATACAGTTGATGAAGAAATAAAATATGGACCTTGTAAAAATATTGCTTATGATAATGCTGAAACAAGTTTTATTATTGACCCATTAGATTGGGTTCAATATGAAGATATAGCTGACACAAATAATGGAGAAATTATTGGAATAGTTCACAGTCATCCAAATGGAGATATGAATTTTAGTGAAACTGATATATCAAGTTGCAATTATTTAGAAGTTGATTTTTACCTTGTCGATCCACAAACAAAAACTATTATTAATATAAAACCCGAAATATGAAGAAAATTAAAGTCTACGGTAAACTAAGAAAAATCGTAGGACAAGCTGAATTTGTGGCTGATATTTCTAGTCCTTTTGAAGCATTAAGTTTTTTAAACTGTAATTTTAAAGGAATTGAAGAGCATATGGCACTTCAACCTTATCAAATTATATGTGGAGATTTATTAATAACCGAAGAAATAATAAATTTAAAAACAGATCAAATAATAAAAATTGTTCCAATGGCGCATGGTAACTTTTTTTCTATTTTTATAGGTGCAGCATTAAAATGGGGGGCAAAGAAATTTGCAGCTAAAACTATATTTGGATCTGTTTTAAAGACTATAGGAACTCAATTACTTTTTTCAGGAATAAATAGTTTGCTTTCTCCACAAAGAAGTCAAACAGGACCTTCTGGCATGAGCCAAGAAGATCCTGCAGCTTTTGCTGCTAACTATTCATTTACTGGACTTACTAACGTGAGTCAAGCAGGTGTTCCTGTTAATTTAGTTTTCGGAGAAATTTTAACAGGTTCAATTAATGTCTCAAATGGTATAGACACAGTACAAGTTGAAGGAGGTAACTAATGAGCATAAAAGAGTTTGATCAAAATACTGTTTTAAGAAACCCAAAACTTCCATCTAATGCTCTTTCAAGCAAACAATTTATAACAGTTGTTGATGTTTTATCTGAGGGTGAGATAGCAGGGTTTGCTACACCACACAAAAGAGGAATAGCTTCAACAAATGCAGCTTATAAAACAGCTTGCAAAACCGATATATTTTTAAATAAAACACCAGTACTTAATGTAGCTTCAGGTTTATCAGATTCTGAATTTTTAGCAAAAGTGCAAAATCCAGACGACACAGATTTTAATTTTCAGGAAACAGGTTTTGATTTTAGGCTAGGAACATCTGACCAAACTTTTATTGGAGGAATAAATAATATAGAGACAGAAGTACCAATTGGTGTAGCCGTAACAAAATCAAGTTCTGCCTCACATACTGTTTCTGCCTCGAATCCATCTATTAACGCTTGCAGAATTACTTTAAGATTTGCTGCTATGCAATTTTTTGATGATGATGGAGAAACTCATGGCTCAACAGTAAGATTATTAATTAAAACTATTGAAAATAACGGAACAACCACGACAGTTATAGACGATACAGTTAAAGGTCGGTCAACAAATGCATATTTTAGAGATTATTTAGTTAACTTTAGTGCAACTACTTCTTATCCTGTCGTAATTAGAGTAGAAAGAGAAACTAATGATGCCGGATCTTCTACTGTTAATAATTTTAGTTTGAACTCTGCAACAAATATTGTCTATCAACAAAATGCTTATTTAAATACTGCTCATTGTGCTTTAAGACTTGGAGCCGAACAACATCCAAGAGTCCCAAATAGAGTTTTCAGGTTAAGGGGAATTAAAGTAAAAATTCCTCATAATGCCACTGTTGAATTATCAACTGGCCGTATAACTTATTCTGGAACTTTTGATGGAAGTTTTAAAACAGATAAAGAATGGACAACTGATCCGGCTTGGATTTTATATGATGTTTTAACAAATACACGCTATGGTTGTGCAATTTCTGAAACTAATTTAGATAAATTTACTTTTAAATCAGTAAGTGAATATTGCGGGACTTTAGTTGATGATGGTAAAGGAGGGCAAGAGCCACGTTTTTCTTTAAATGTAAATATCACACAACAGCAGAAAGCATTTGATTTAATTGCTGATCTTTGTTCAGTTATGCGAGTTATGCCATTTGTAAATTCTGGAAATATATCAATTAGTCAAGACTCTCCAAAATCATCTACTTTTTTATTTACTAATGCTTCTGTGACTGCAGAAGGTTTTACATATTTTGGTTCTAGTTTAAAAACTAGGCATACAGTTATAAATGTTTCTTATTTTGACATGGAAACGCAAGACATAGATATTGAAACAGTTGAAGCTGATGCCACAACACAAGCTAAGTATGGTGTCGTTACTAAAAATATTAATTCTTATGGTACAACCTCAAGAGGTCAAGCTCAAAGATTTGGGAAATGGTTTTTATATAATGAACAAAACTCTGGAGAAACGGTTGGCTTTACTACGACTATAGATGCAGGTGTTACTGTCAGATGCGGTGACATTATCGAAATATCAGACTCTCTTAAAGGTGGTGTTAGAAGAGGTGGAAAAATAAGTTCTGTTAATAATTTAACTGTTACTTTAGACAATTTTAGTAATACAGATATACCCTCAATTTCTTCTTCTCCTACAATTTCTTGTATTCTGCCAGACAATACTATTGAAACTAGAAATATAGAAAATGTTAGTAATAATGTTGTAACTATAACTCAAGCTTTTTCGACTACTCCTAACCCTAATTCAACATACATTTTAGAAACACCTAGCTTTACAACTACAACATGGAGAGTTTTAACAGTTAAAGAAAATGAAAATAAAACTTTCGACATAACGGCACTAAGTCATGACTCTGGCAAATATGATTTTGTTGAAGACGGAACTCCGTTACCAACAAAATCAACTTCAACTTTAACTGAAATTAAACAACCTCCTACAGGTTTAAGGGCAGATGAAAAACTTGTAGAAATTAATAAAAGAGCAGTTACAAAAATAATTATTGATTGGCAAAACGTAACAGGAGCATCCAAATATAGACTTTATTATAAATATGAGGATGGAGATTTTCAACAGATCGAAACAACCTCAAGCAATTTAGAACTTTTAAATACAAATCAAGGTAATTATGAGTTTCAAGTTTTTTCTTATAATGCTTTAGGAGAACCATCAGCTACAGCGGCCACTTTACCTTTTGTTGCAGATGGTTTTTCAGCACTTCCAGAAGATGTTCAAAACCTTACTCTTGAACCAATTAATGATGAGCAAGTAAGACTTAGATGGACTCAGACAACTTCAATAGATGTTAAGTTTGGAGGACAGGTATATATAAGGCACAGTCCTAGAGTTGACGGATCTGGTACATTTTCTAATTCAACTGATATTGTTGAAGCAATTTCTGGAATTTCAACAGAGGCAACAGTTCCAGCAAAATCTGGGGAATATGTTGTAAAATTTCAAGATTTGAAAGGTAACTTCAGTGATGGGGAAGCTAGTGTTATTTTTACAATTCCATCTTTAAGAGAAGAATTATCTTTACCAGCAATACGAGAACAAACTGCTTTTAGTGGTACAAAAACAAATACAAGTGTATCTTCAAATCAGCTAACTCTTACTAATCCAGCTACAAATTCTTCTGGCTCATATACTTTTGCAAATGTTTTAGATTTGGGTGCTATTTTCTCTTTAAAAATAAAATCTCATATCATATCAACTTCTGCAAATGTTTCTGATTTGTTTGATTCTATTCCTGATTTAGATGCCAGAGTTAATTTTGATGGAGCAGCAAGTGAAAAAGTTAATGCAGCTTTACTTGTAAGAACAACAACAGACGATCCTTCAAGCTCTCCAACTTATACATCTTTTAGTAAATTTCAAAGCGGAACATTTAGGGCTAGAGGTTTTGATTTTAAAACAGAAATAGAAACTTTAGATTCAAATGAAAATATTCTTATTCAAGAATTAGGAGTTGATGCTTTTTTACAGGCCAGAACAGAACAAAGCACAACTTTAATTGCTTCTGGTGCAGGCGCAAAAGATGTAAGTTTTGCTGCACCATTCTTTACAGGAACTTCAGCAATAGGTGGAAGTACATCAACATATCCTCCAAGTATTGGAATAACAGCACAAAATATGGCCAGTGGAGATTTTTTTGAGATCACTAATATAACTGGTACTGGTTTTAGAATAACTTTTAAAAATTCATCAAATGCTTCAGTTGATAGAAATTTCAGCTATTCGGCTGTAGGATATGGTCGTGGAGGTTAAATTAATTAATGTCAAGAGTATCTGCAACAGGAAAAGAATCATCAAGTAATTTTAGTCCAGCCAATGGAACTGGTGCTGCTGTAAGAACAGCAATTAAAGATGTTTTTGAATCTATACGAACTTTAAACAGTGCTTCAGGAGATCCGTCAGGAACAGCAAATCTGGCAGCTTTTCAGCCTCATATAGATTCAGATACAAATCTACTTAAAATAAGAAACTCTGCAAACTCAGCTTTTATTACAATTGGAAATGTAAGTCAAACTAATTTAGGGCTTTTACCTTTAACAGGGGGAACTTTAACTGGTGTTTTAGGTCTACCTAATGCTTCGGCTTCAGCACCATCAGTTCATTTAGGTGACACAACAACTGGTTTATTTAGGAAAGGTAGTAATCAAATTGGCTTAACTTTTGGTGGTACAGAAAAAAGTTTTTTTGATCAGAACGGTTTAACATTACAAGCTCAAACAGATTTAAGATTTGCAGATTCTGACAGTTCACATTATGTAGGATTTCAAGCACCGGCAACTGTTGCTTCTAGTTTAACTTGGACACTGCCAGCTACAGACGCAGCAGTGTCTGGTTATGCTTTGGTATCTAATGGAAGTGGAGTTTTAAGTTGGGCTGCTGCTAGTGGTGGTTCTAGTATGCCTGTTGGTGGAGGTAGTGATAAAGTTTTTTATGAAAATGATCAAACTGTGACCACAAATTATACGATTTCTACAGGCAAAAATGCAATGAGTGCAGGCCCTATTACTGTAAATAATGGAATTTCTGTTACTGTTCCAACTGGTCAAACATGGACTGTAGTATAAATTTCTATATAATAAAATTATGAGTCAAATAAAAGTAAACAGTATAATCCCAAGAGGCGGTCTCCCATCAGGTTCTCAAGGTGGAATAATACAATACAAATATGTTTCTAACGGATCTGTTAGAAGTACAAGTAGCGATACTTACGTATCGTCTGGTTTATCTTTAACCATTACTCCTCAATCATCAAGCAATCAAATTATTGTTAGAGCTTACGGAGTAGGTTTTAACAATAATCAAAACTCTTCTGGGGGTGCAATTACTATCTATAGAGGATCAAGTCAAAATATAGATCCTGAAGGTGGTGATGGAGCCGTGATGTTAGGAGAAGATGATTCAAATAATCTTGAGAGCACAGTTTGTTGCGAGTTTATTGACAACCCAAACACAGCAAGTGCAGTGACTTATAATGTTTTTATCAGAAGAATAAATGGTGGTCAGTTCTTTTTTGGAAAACGAACCACTGGTGCAATTATCGCTTTGGAGGTTTCAGCATAATGAACGTTAACCATGATGCAGTTAGAAAGGCATATCCAAATGTCATAACTATTTCTGATAATTATTATGATTCTGATGGAAATGTAGTTAACGTTGTACAATCTCAGGTTGATGCAGCACAAGTAACTTTAGACAATGAAGCTGCTGCTACTTTATATCAACGTCAAAGAACAGGTGAAGCTGGTACAACAGACACTATTTACGCTTCTATAGGAGACCAGTTAGATATGCAGTATAAAGATGCTATAAATAGTACGACTACTTGGAAAGATCATATTGCTGCTGTAAAAGCCAAGTATCCTAAACCTTAAATAAATGGCTATTTCACCGGGAACTTATGACATGACAGTTCAAAGAAGATCTGATCATGCTATTCAACTTATTTTTAAAGATTCAAGTAGTGATGCAATTAATCTAACTGGATTTACTGTTGACGCTCAAGTTTGGGAAAAAACTAGAACAACAAAATATGCTGACTTTGCCGTTGCATATACTAACAGAACAACTGGTACCATTGACATATCATTAACAGACACGCAAACTGCTACTTTTTCACCAAATGAATTAAAATATGACGTATTACTTACAAATCCAAGCGGCTTAAAAGAGTATTATTTAGAAGGAACTATATTTGTTTCAGAGGGTTATACGACATGACTTCTGTAAATATAACAACTACAGAAAACACTATTACAGTTAATGAAGGTGACGCAACTGTCGTTACGGTAGCAACGCAAGGTCCTCAAGGTCCTACTTTTTCGTCATCAGGTACAACATTAAACGATTCAAGTAAAGTTGACGGTTCTGTTGTGTACTACGACTCTACTTCTGCTACATTTAAAGCAGACAGCACAACTACAAAACTAACCCTTGTTAATGGAGGTAATTTTTAAATCATGTCCAACACTATTAGAATTAAAAAAAGATCAGCTAGTGGTGCAGATGGCGCACCATCTAGCTTATCCCCATCCGAATTAGCTTTTAATGAAAGTGATTTAAAACTTTACTATGGTTTTGGTGATAATGGTTCAACCCCTCCTTCTGCAAGTTCTATAATTACTGTTGGCGGTGCTGGTGCATTTTTTAACAAAACAGATACAAGAACAACTAATCATGTTTTAGCAGGCGCAGCTTCAGGTAGTGCTGCTGCACCTACATTTAGAGCTTTGGTTGCTGCTGATTTATTAAAATTAAATGAATTTACTGCACCTGATGGTGCTGTAAGTTTAAATAGTCAAAAAATTACAGGACTAGCAGATCCAACTGCTGATGCAGATGCTGCAAATAAAGGTTATGTAGACGGAGTAGCTCAAGGATTAGATGTCAAAGATTCTGTGGTCGCTACAACTACTGCAAATGGCACTTTAGCTTCTGCTTTTGCTAATGGATCAACGATTGATGGTGTTTCTTTATCAACTAATGACAGAATACTTATTAAAGACCAAAGTACTCAGACAGAAAATGGTATTTATAAAGTCAATTCTTCTGGTGCTCCAACTAGGGTAGATGATTTAGACACTGGTGCTGATGCTGCTGGTGCTTTTGTTTTTGTAGAACAAGGGACAGTAAACGCAGAAAATGGTTTTGTTTGTACAAGTAACAAGGGAAGTGCCGTTGTAGGAACAAATAATTTAGTATTTTCACAGTTTTCTGGTGCTGGTCAAATAATTGCTGGAAGTGGAATGGATAAGTCAGGAAATACTTTATCTGTTGATCTTAAGTCAAATGGCGGTTTAGTTATTGAATCTACTGAGATTGCTGTTGACCTTGCTGCTAGTTCTATAACAGGAACTCTAGCAGTATCAGATGGAGGTACAGGATCAACCTCTGCTAGTGCTGCTAGAACTTCATTAGGCTTAGTAATTGGAACAGATGTCGAGCCTCATAGCGACAAGTTAACAGAACTTGCGACTATGGGTCAAACAACTGCAAATGCTTTGGCTGATTTGTTAGAAGCCGAAGTTCAAATATTAGATGGAGCAACAGTTACAACTGCTGAATTAAATATTATGGATGGCGGTACTTCTGCAACCGCCACCACTTTAGCTACTGCAGATCGTATGGTTATGAATGATAACGGCACTATGAAGCAAGTTGCATTAAGTGATTTAGTTACATTTCTTGAGGATGGCTCGACTTCTGGTTTTGATGTTAATGGAGGTACATATTGAAAATTAATTAATAACTAGGAGGTAACAAAATGGCAGTCACAATAAAACTAAAAAACGCAAGCGGAAGTGACCCAAGTGCTAGTGATTTAGTGGTAGGCGAACCAGCCGTCAGAACCGATACAGGTGAGTTATTTCTTAAAAAAGATGATAATTCAGTAGCAAAAATATCAGGTGGTGGTATTAGTGATGGAGATAAAGGGGATATTACTGTCAGTAATAGCGGTGCAACTTTTACTATTGATAGTGGTGTAATTGATAATGCCAATATTGCCTCAAATGCAGCTATAAATGTAAGCAAAATATCAGGGGTCATGCCGAGTGCCGGTGGATCTTTTTCAGGTAATGTTTCTATATCAGATCATGCTATTGAGTTTGATAGTGATTCTGGAAATACGAATAAAGTTTCTCTTCAAGGTCCAAGTAGTTTAGCAGCAAATATTACTCTTACTCTTCCTAATACTGATGGCTCTGCTGGTGAAGTTTTAAAAACTGATGGCAGTGGAAATTTGTCTTTTGGAGTTGCAGATAAAATAGAAGAACTTAACAGTAAAGTTGAAGTTGTAGATTCTGGTACAGGTTATGTTTCAACTGTAGTTGACGGTACTGAAGAAATAAGAGTTACCCCTAACATCACAACTATTAAAGATTTAAGAGTTGGTGAAGGTTGGGACATGACTGATGGTTCTGGTGCGGGTTTAGCATTAGGAACTAGTAATCAAAACGATTCTATAACTGGTACTTCTTCTAACGGTTTAGAAATACGATCTGCTGGAATTGAATTAAAACAACCGTCTTCTCCTAATAATCATTACGCTTTATTTAACAATAATGGCTGTGATTTCCGTGTTGCCAATGTTCAAAAACTTGTTCTTACTTCATCAGGGACTACTCTTCATACTGACTTACTTTCTGGAACTGATTCAACACATGATATAGGTACAACTAGTAATAGATTTGCCAACATTTATGCAGATACTTTTATTGGTGCTTTAACAGGAAATGCTTCTGGATCGTCAGGTTCTTGTACTGGAAACGCTGCTACAGCCACAAAACTTGCAGCAACAAAAAATATAGCTGGTGTTGCTTTTGATGGATCGCAAAACATCTCTCTTAACAACAATGCAATAACAAATGGGGCTGGTTATATAACAGCAACACTCACAGAGGAACAAGTTGAAGATTTTGTAGGAGGAATGGTTACTGGCAATACTGAAACAGGTATTACAGTCACATATCAAGACTCTGATGGGACACTAGATTTTGTTGTTGCTTCACAAACTGAGAATGATTTTACTACAACTCTTAAAAATAAACTTGATGGAATTGCTGCAAGTGCAACTAACGTAACCAACACAAACCAGCTAACTAATGGTGCTGGATACATAACATCTGCTGATGGAGGAAATGCAGCAACCTTAGACAGTTTAGATTCAACAAGTTTTCTAAGATCAGATGCCGCAGACTCAGCTAGTGGAGATATTACTTTTAGCGGTGGTGCTGGTGCAGTTACTATCGCAGCTCATAGTGATGTAAGCTTCACAAGCGGAGATTGGACAGGAAATCACTCAAAAATTCAAAATCATGGTGATACTTTATATGTTGTTGGTGGCACAGGCGGAATAAGATTTAGAGAAGAAGGGACTAACAGATGGCTGATTACTGGTGATGGACATTTTGAGCCAGCAGCGGACAGTACATATAATATAGGTACGTCATCAGTTCGGGTATCTAATATCTATGCAGATACTCTTTTTGGTGGAGGGGGTAATATCACAGGATTAAGTGGTAGTAATATCACCTCAGGAACAGTCCCAGCAGCAAGGGTCGCAACTCTTAACCAAAACACAACTGGAACATCTGGTGGTTTCACGGCTGGCAATGCTTCAAATCTTAATTCTGGAACTCTCCCTGACGCAAGATTTCCTTCAACACTTCCAGCTATAAGTGGAGCAAACTTAACCAATCTTCCGGGTGGTGGTAAAGTTTTACAAGTTAAACGAACTGCTAATACTTCAAACAGAAGCACTTCAAGCGGTAGTTATCAAGCAACTGGAGTTTCAGTTGATATTACAGCAGCTAATGCAAATAACAAAATATTAGTTAGATGTTACGGTGGCATGAATAATGGTGGAGGCGGTAATGGTGGAGCAATTACAATTTATAGAGACTCAAGTAATTTAGCTTACAGTAGTGTTGGTTCTGGTTTTTTTGGAGAAGACAATTCTAATAATATTGAAAATGCGGGCTTTTGTGAGTTTCTTGTTGATGCAGGCGACACAAGTTCTCATACTTTTCAAGTCTATATAAAAGCTTTTTCAGGAACACAAAACTGGGGTTATAGATCAACAGGTGGAATAGTAGCAATGGAAATTAGTGCATAAATCTTTTTTAAATGGCACAATACAGTTAATATTAAAAAAATTATGAAAGCAATCACAGAAAAACAAATTCTCGAATGGAAAGAAGAACTAGACAAACAAGTTAAGACAGGAGATCATGCTCAAAAAGTGCTTGACGAGTCAAACGCAAATATTAAGGCTTTATCGGGCGGTATTCAGTTTGGGGAGATGTTGTTGAAAAAGTACGAGTCATCAGACCAGCCATCAGGTACAGTGGAGCTAACCCAAGAATCAGAAACAGCACCATCAAAGAAATAGGTGCTAAAGCTTTTATCAACGCTTCTTTTATCATGTTTAACAAAATTTGTCAGATAGCTTCATTATTGTCTCTTTTACTTTCTGGGTCAATGGCAGCCTTTGGTTACGTAGCAATTAAATATATGCAAAGTTCTGAGTTTGAAAGAGAATTAAAAAATAAAGTTATGGGCAGTTTACAAGAAAAAATGAATGAACAAATACCTTTACAGATGCCTAAAATTACAGGACCATCTTTGCCTTTATAATCTATGGAAATAAAGGATATAAATATTCCAGATATTTATATCCCAGACGTTTACAGTTTTCATAATCAAACAGAAGCAATACCTTTAGATATAAATGTTCCCGGCTGTACATATCAGCATAGAGATATAAAAAATACTGGTAATATTAATCTTTTACTTGATGACCCTAATGGAGTGTTTTTTACTTGTGATGCACCATTTCCTAGTTTCAACCCTATGGATTATCAACCTAATAATTTGATATTGTCAGAAGATGCACCTATAAATATGAGTGAACCAGAAATACCAGAAACAAAACAAGAAGAAGTAAAGATACCT
>VMHT01177327.1_pt1 | contig 28918 bp, 24 predicted proteins | sample 4693611 | NCBI WGS metagenome assembly VMHT01 (sample SAMN12280063, study PRJNA550983) | marine metagenome | isolation source: seawater sampled from same location over 5 years 0.02-0.2 micron viral filtrate | place: USA: collected off the coast of southern California halfway between the port... ... | reverse complement strand
GTGTATGTATGTAAGTGTGTAAGAGCGTAAGAGCGTCGCAGATGCATGAGCGAAGCGAATGCACTGTGGGGGCGAAGCACCCACACTTATATGACCTCACTATTTTTTTCTCCAAAATATATACTCCCTCACAAAAAATTGACACCTTCATTGTCTATATATATTTACCCAACTGCCACAAACACTTCCCTACGACTAAATACTTCTATACACTATGTCCTCCTACGAAGACTCCAACAACAACTACAACAACAACTACAACAACTACAACTACTACAACTACAACTACAAATACGATGAAAAACTTGACCACGACCTCCAAATTAACTTCAATAATATCTACAATATTTATTCTAACTTTCAACACGATTATGAAACTTTTTACAACAATCTCGATGATATCAATCCTCTACAAAAAAATGAACTCATCGCACACGCTAATTTAAAACTTCAATACGCTCACGAACAACTTAACCTCGCTAGGAACAATGTCTCTAACATTCTTCTTAATAAATACAATAATTTCGATAATTTCCCTGATAAATACAAAAAATACTTCGTTCCTCCTTCTACTGGTATTAAAAGACCTCTCATTTAATATTACTTTTCTCCTCTCATTTAATTTATACTCTTCTTATATACTATCCTCTCTTTTTATATTATTCATATTATAATTGTACATTTCTTTATTTTTTATTTTTTTTAGAAATTTTAAAATTTTTTATGAAATGTACTCTTTTTTATATATTATTATTTTTTATTAAATCTTTTATATTTTCTATTTGTTCTTTATAATATTCTGATGGTTCTTTTAATAAAACTAATGTTAATAACTCTTGTACTAATTCTTGATATCTATCTAATTCCATACTTAAACAAATTTTATCTTTATTTTCTAAAACAAATTTTTGCATTAAATGACCTTTATCATTAATAATTTGTTTTACTAAATTATTTATATTTTTATAAATAAATTTATCATCTTTTTTAATTAAAGCTGTTTTTTCATTTTCATATTTAATATTATTATTTTCAGGAAAATTATGATTAAAATGAATTTCTTTAGCTAAAAGAGTTGGTATATTATTAGAATTTTTAAATATTGTAAACATTTTATCAAAAGTTAAATAATCTAATCTTTCTTTTCCATAATTATTTATATTAATAATTGTATTATTATTTATTGTATTATCTATATTATTATTTATTGTATTATCTATATTATTAGTTGTATTATTAGTTATATTATTATTTGTTGTATTATTATTATTTGTTGTATTATTAGTTATATTATTTTGTGGGTTAGGTGTTCTAGCATGTATTATACTTCTTGGTTGACAATTATTTTTTTTCATATGTCTAGCTTTATTATGTCTATTTGTAAAACTAATCATACATTTAGGACAAGTTAATTCATCTACACCAGTACATTTTTTTTCATGTTCTATTAAACTATTTTTAGTTTTATAAAATTTATTACACTTTTTACAAATATTTTGGTTTAGGATAACATTTTTTCTATTTGGGATAACATTTTTTTCATTTGGGATAACATTTTTTTCATTTGGGATAACATTTTTTTCATTTGGGATAACATTTTTTCCAGTTATTTTTTCAATATTATTTTCTGTAATTTTACATTTATGTTTAGCATTTCGATGACGATTAACATCATATTTCCTTTTACTTTGATAATTACAGTATTCGCATTTATGTAATAAAACATCTGTCATTTTGCGTCCTTATTATAAATAATATATATTTTATTTTTTAAATATAAAAATTAATATCAGAATTTTGCGCGTTTTGCGTTCAACGCAATAAAAAATATTTTTACCAAAATTTTTTACAAAAAAATTAAAATCTTTTTTTCTTAATTTAAATAAAAAAAAATAATAAAGCAAAATAATAATAATAAAATTAAATAAAAACATTATTTTTAATGTAAAAATAATGTTTTTTAGGTTTTTTTAAAAAAGTACATTTCTTAATTTATTTTTATTTTTATAAATTAATTTTAAAATTTTAAAATTTTTAATGAAATGTACTTTTTTAATTTATTTAAATTTATAATAATTATATTACTTTTAAATTGTACTTTTCTCCTTTAATTTTATTTTTATATTTCTTCAACTATTAAATTAAAATTATTATTATAAAATTCTGTAGTATAAGGTTTTTGACCATAACTATTTTGTAATTCAGAATCTATAAAATTTTCATCAATTGCTGATATAATAAATTTATTATTACAAAATTTAAATACTATATTATCTCTATACTTTGTACTATATATTGATTGAGTATTTTTTATAATTATTTCTGTTCCATCATAATATTTATTTTTATTAATAATATATTTACTAGTTGCAGTAGTGTTTTGTTTTATATTATCTGCAAGTTGTTTGTTTTCTGTTATTTTAATACCAACTTTATTAAAATCTATACCATCTACATTTGCAGAATTCAGTAATTTTAATTCATATCTTGTCTTACCATGCATATCATTAATATATTCCATTTTTAACAGTTCAGTTACATACCACGGATCTTCTTCTTTTACATTTTTATTTATTAAATTAAAATTATAATAATTATCACTAATACTACTAGTAGGAACTTTTTTATAATTATAATCATTATGTATCTCTGTGATAACAAAATACCAATCTCCATCATTATAATTTTTATTTGAATAAAAAGTTATTATTATTGTTGTTTTATTATTTCTTAAATCATAATTATTGTAAACTTTTTCACCTTTTATATTACTATAAAAAGATATTTTAATTTTTTTCATTTTTAAATCATCTGTTTCATATATGTTATTTAAATCATCTATATTTACTGTTATTTTTTCTGTTTCTAATAAACTCATTGATAATAAATATTTAAAAATGAATTGATTTATTTTACTACTATAATAATTATTATAATTAAACGTAGCACCACGATGATTAGTTACTCCATAATTATCCATATTATATTGATTTCCATTTTTACTTATAAATTCATTATAATATGGTTTTAAAAATATATATGAATTGTGACGATTATCAATTGTATTTTTTCTTTCAGATACTAAATTTTCTTTAAATTTATTAAAAAATGGATTATCCATATATTCTAAATCTTCTAATTTATATATTTTACCATCTATTTCTACACCATCTATATATTCTACTATTTTATTAGTATTTTCTCCATCTTTTTTAATTTTTTTTAGTATATATTTTATAGATTTACTTTCATAATATTTTTTTTTTGTATTTCTTATATCTTCTTTTAATGTTACTATTTCATTTTCTAAATCTTCTATTTTATTATCTGTTTCTACATCTACTGGTGGTTTACAAATTGCTATTCCTGTTTTTCGATCGCATTTTATTTCAGTATAACCTTCTGGGCATTCACAATTAGTTTGACATTCATATGTATCTGTTTTATCATAATTATTTAATGTTCCACTCCAATTATCTCTACATAAATAACCTTTATTAATATTATTTCCTTTATTATATAGTATATATCCTTTACATTTATCTTTTGATTTACATTTTTCATTTAATTGATTTATTTCCATTAGTGTTCCTTTAACGCCCGGATAACAATAACTATTTTCATGTTTAATATAATTATTACAATTATTATTAGTAAATTTATCAATTAAATATAAATTATTATAGTTATATATAAAATAAATAATTATAAATATTATAAATGTAATAAATAAAAATATTAAAAATAGTAAAATATCTTCCATTAAACTCTATTATATTTAAATAAAAAAAAAAAAGTACATTTCATTAAAAATTTTAAAATTTTAAAATTTATTTATAAAAATAAAAATAAATTAAGAAATGTACTTTTTTATAAATCTATATCTAAATAACCTTCATTTAATTTATGATTAGATTCAAATGTTATTATATCATTTTTATTTAATTTTAATTTAAAAGATGCATTTAATGATGAACTTATATTATCAAACATACTAATTGGTTCTAAATAAAATATTCTAATATATTTTGTATTTGTACTATTTTGTAATTTAATATATAATCTACAATAATTAGTAGCATATGTTAAATCAAAATTTACATTTATATTAAAATTATAAATTCTATCACTTGGTATTTTTACTTCTGTATAATTATTTGTATTTATAACATTATCTGATTTATTATCATTATCATTATTATCATTAAACATAATTAAATAATTTGCTTTTCTAAATTCTGTATAATTATTAATATTAACAGTTGCTTCATTTATTTTATTATATAATGTAAAATAATTATTAGTATAATTAATTTCTTTTATTCTACGATAATATGTATTACCATTATATTTAAGTTTTAAAATATCACCTTTATATAATTTATTACTAATATCAAAATTATTTAAATTATTAACATAAAATTTATTATCATCTCTATTAGAAATTGATTTATAAGTAAAATTATTATTTTCAATAAAATTAAAAATATATGAATATGTACCTATAAATGATGTATTATTAGCATACCACGGTAAATTTTGTACAGATTCATTAGTTATCCAAGGAGTTGTATTATTTATTTTTTCATATTCTAATAATTCTTCTGTATTAATATCTAAAAATCCATTTAATAATTTATAATTTGTTTCAAATGATATTGTATCACCATAATTAAGATTTAATTTAAATGATGCTGTTAATGTACCTGTATTTCCATTTTTAATAGATTTAATTGGATATATATTAAATGTTCTTATGTATTTAGATTCTTCATTTTTTCTATCTAATCTAATATATAATTTACAAAAATCAGTTCCATATATTAAATCAAAAATACAACCTATATTAAATGAATATACATTATTTTCTGTTATATTAATTGATGTGTAAGAATTATTAATTACATTAAATTTAGAATTATTTACTTCATAAACTGATGTATTATTAAATAATAATCTATAATTATATTTTGAATATTTAGTAATTTGACTATTTATTTTACCATTATCACTATAATCTTTATTATATATTGTAAAATAATTATCTGTTGCATTATTTATTGTTTTAATTTCTATATTATCTTCTATATTAGTATATAAATTAATAATATCTCCTTTAATTATTTTATTTATACTATCTATATTATCATAATATGCTATATTATCTTTAATTATAATATCATTATTATTATTATCTAAATCTTTAATATAATTAATATTATTTTCATATAAACCTATAAAGAATATATTATCAATTGTATTATTAAATTCTTTTGTTTGTATATCTAAAAATCCTTCAAATATTTCATAATTACTTTCAAATGTTATTTTATCTCCTTCTATTAAATTTAATATAAATGCATTACTCATTGTTGCTGTTTTATTAGATGTTTGTGATGTTATTGGTGGTGATTCAAATTTTCTAATATATATTGGATTTTGATTTAATCTTTCTAATTTAACATATAATTTACAATAATCAGTTCCAAATAATAAATCAAATACACAACTAATATTAAATAAATATTTTTTATTAGATTTAATATTTATAGTAGTATAATTATTATTAATTATATTTAATTCTGAATAATTTATATCAACTAATGATGTATTATTAAATAATAATCTATTATTATATTTACTAAATTTATTATTTGATTCTATAATTGTGCCTCTAGATATATTATTATAATCATATATTGTAAAACAAGTATAAGATGTTTCATAAACTCTTTTAATATTTTCAATATATGGTTCAGCTTCATTATATATATTAATTAAATCACCATTTGATAATTTATTATTATTATCTATATTAATATAATTAGCAATATTATTATTTATAATAATATCATTATCATTATATTCTATATTTTTAACATAACTAACTGTTTTTTCATATGTACCTATAAATAATATATTATTATCATCTTTTACTATTTTATTTGTATTAATATCTATATTACCACTATTTAATTTATAATTACTTTCTAATGTTATTATATCTCCTGTTCTTAAAAATAATGTAAATGATGCATTTAATGTTGTTGTAACATTATTTTTTGAAATTGGTGATAATGTAAATATTCTTACATATTCAGGTTCAATATTTTCTCTCTCTAATTTAATATATAATCTACAATTATCTGTACCAATTGTTAAATCAAAATTTACATTTATATTAAAATTATATATTTTATTTGAATTAATATTTATTTTTGTATAATCATTATCATCTATAAATTTACAATCTAAATCTGTATCTTCAATTACAGAAAATAATAATCTATAATTTTGTTTAATATATTTTATATTTGTTATTTCTACAATACCAGTATCTACTTTATTAGTATCAAATATTGTTAATTTATTATCATAATATGTTTTAACAAATTCATATTTTATATTTTCATTATAATCTATTAATTTAATTATATCTCCACTATATAAATTATTTGTTATTTCTTCATTGTTTGTTATTATATTATCAGATACTGTAACATTTGTATAATTATAATTTAATACATCTATATATTTTGTACTGTTTTTATATGTTGCTATATAATTAATATCTTTTGATGTAGAATTATCAATATATATATAATTTCCTAATGTATTTAGTGAATTTGTATTATTATTTGTATTTATTATTGTTATTTCACCATTTATATTTAAATTACTTGCTGTTAATGTTCCTGATATTGTTATATCATTTGGTAATATATTATTACTTATTGTACCCGATATTATATTATTAGCATTTAAATTAGTTAATTGTGAGCCATTCCCTATTATATTTCCAGATGTATTTATATTACTATTTATACCATTATTTAATAATGATGTAACATTATTATCTCCATATTGTGATGATCCGCTTATTACTCCATTACTATCTATTAGTATTGTTGTTCCATCCGCTTTTACTCCTCCTAATTCTGATATACTTGCTTTTGGTAATCTTTCTGATGATATTATACCAGTGCTTATATAATTAGCATTTAAATTAGTTAATTGTGAACCATCCCCTATTATATTTCCAGATGTTTCTATATTACTATTTATACCATTATTTAATAATGATGTAACATTATTATCTCCATATTGTGATGATCCGCTTATTACTCCATTACTATCTATTAGTATTGTATTATTATCAATTTTAACACAACCTAATTCTAATGTAGTTGCTTTAGGCAATCTTTCAGATGATATTTTACCTAATGATATATTTGATGCATTAATATTATATATTCCTATACCATTTCCAGAAATAAATGGATTAAAATCAGAATATACATTAATATTTTTAATAAAATTAGTTTTTCCTTTAATATACATTAAATACTTAATTAATTTTAAAATTATATCTTTATATAATATAATAAAAAAAAATAAAATTTTATATATTATTACAATCGTTACTTTTTAAAAATACAGTAGATATATCAATATTAGGATTATTAATTTTTAATGTTTCATGTAATTCATTAATTAAAATATTATATTTAGAATTATTTGTATTAGTATTACATAATTCTTTTTTTAGACGATTTTCTCTTCTAATTAATGGAGGAATATAATTTTTATTAAATTTTTTTTGATGTAAATCAGTTTTAATAGCATCTAATAATTGATAATCAATACATATTTTTTTTTCATTATTTTTCCAACAAATTTTATTATTTATTTTGATATCATCAAAAGCTGAAGTTTTATCTTCACCACCATTAATACCATTATTACCTGGTGGTCCAGTATTACCTACTTCACCGGGATCACCTTGAATACCTGGTTTTCCTCGAGGACCATCATCACCTTTTTCACCTATATCACATTTAGCATTAATACCTTGTTCTCCTTGTAATCCATTTGGAACTCTAATAATAATAGGTTCTATATTACTAGCTTTACTATTTTTAGGTGGAAAATATGAACCTAAAATATCATCTGTTTTATATTCACTAATAGGAATATTAATATCATTATTATTTAATTTAAATTTAAAATTAGATTCGTATGAACTATCTTCTTTAATAAAAATAATAGGACCAATAAGTCCATCATTTCCTTTAATACCATCAGGAACATCAACATATACTTTTTTAAAATTAGCAGAAATACCTGTTGGTTGATATCTACCTAATTCATTTTTATTTTTATCAATAAAAATTATAGGTCCACTATCAATACCATCATTACCATTAATTCCAATATTACCTTTTCTACCAGTATTACCAATATCACCTTTTAAACCATCATCTCCAGTATAACCTTTATTACCTTTAATATAAATAATTTTATCTAAATTAGCTTTTTTAGCGGATTCAATATCTGAACTAATATTAATAATAGAGAAATTTTCATTAATATATTTATTTTTAATTAATATAATAATAATAATAAAAATAATAAATATTAATATAATATTTATTATTTTCATATTTACCTTATAATTTAAAAATATAATATTATAACATTAAAATATTTTATTTTTAACATAAAATTATAAAATTAATTAAATAATTTATTAACATTTTCATAATTAATACAGTTATTTTCATTATCAATACATAAATAATTTTTAAAAATAGTATAATTATTATTAATATAAAGATTTTCATTTTCATTACCAATAGTTAAATTATATGGTATCATATTATTTTTATTTTTACTAGAGTTATAATTGATAAGTAATAGATCATCATTAATATTTTTATTAATAGTACCATTATCTCCTTTTATATAATATATATCACCTTTATCTCCTTTATCTCCTTTATCGCCTTTATCACCTTTATCACCTTTATCACCTTTATTACCTTTATCACCTTTATCACCTTTATCACCTTTATCACCTTTATCACCTTTATCACCTTTATCGCCTTTATTACCTTTATCGCCTTTATTACCTTTTAAACCGATAAAACCTTTATTTCCATCATCACCATTATCACCTTTATCACCTTTATTACCTTTATCACCTTTATCACCTTCATCACCTTTATTACCTTTAATTGTTTTAATATTTTTAATATCTTTAAAATTTTTAATAGATTCTAATTTATAATTATAAACTAAAGAATTATTATTATTAAAATGATTATTAATATAATTATTATTATCTAATTTAAATGATTCATATTTATATATAAAAAAATAATAATATAAATATAATGAAAATAAAATAGAAAAAATAACAAATATTAATCCAATAATAATAAAAGATAACTTCATATTTAATAATAATAATTATTTTTATTTATAAATTTTTAATTTTAGTGAGATCATTAGCAGTTATACAAGAATTAATACTAGTACCAAAACATATTTTATTTTTAAAGATAGTTTTATTAGATTTAATATTTAACACATCTCCATCAATAATTAAATCACCGATTTTTTTATTTTTATTAATACTTTTAATAAAAATATTACCATTACAACTAGCATTATCACCTTTAATTCCTTTACAAATTTGTTTATCACCTTTATCACCTTTATCACCTTTATCACCTTTATCACCTTTATCTCCTTTAAAACCAGTAAGACCTTTATCACCTTTATCACCTTTATCACCTTTTAAACCTTTAATACCTTTATCACCTTTATCGCCTTTATCACCTTTATCACCTTTATCGCCCTTATTACCTTTTAAACCGATAATACCTTTATCACCTTTATCACCTTTATCACCTTTATCACCTTTATCACCTTTATCGCCTTTATCACCTTTATCACCTGTAGGAATTTTTATAATATTTTCAATAATATTATTAGAAATAATATCATCATCAGAATAATTAGGAAATTTACCTAATGTATTATATGAATTAGAATCAATAAATTTAATAAAATTATTTTGAAAATTTTCAAAATAATATATTTTGTTAATAACAATATAAATAAATATCAAAATAAAGCTTAAAATAAATAAATCTATTATTTCCATTTAATAATTAAAAATATTAAATAAATAAATATTTAATTTTTATAATATATATTATTAGAATATATAATATAAAATGTATAATTATACTAACTATATAATATCTATTTTAATAATTTTATTAATAACGTATATTATATTTGATTCGATTTATAAAAATAAAAATATAGAAAATTTTTCAGAATGTGCAAAAAGACCTAAAACAGTAGAAGAACAAGATGAATGGTTTAAAAAATTAGAAGATGATTTTTGCAAAGAATATGTAAATGAAACAATGAAAGATCCAAATAATAATAGAAGTGAAAGTCAATTGAGAATGATATGTAAATATAACTTATTACCTTATATGTTTTTAAATGATCAAAAAAATGTTCATGGTATAAAAATATTATCAAATATATTACAAAAGAATTTAAATTATAAAAAAGTAAATAATTTAATAAATGAAATAACAAAGTATGGATATACAAAAGAAGTATTAAAAGATATAAATAAATTAAAATATGTTAAAAATTGTAATATACCGGCACATCCATTAATATGGGAAAAATTAGAAGGTGGAATTAATCCTCAATATAAAATAGAATATATAGATAATCCCGAATTAAAAAAAATAATTAAAGATTATGCTACATTAGAAAGAAATGAGATTGAATTAACGGAAGAAATATGGAATTCACTTAATATAAATGATTTACGTATGAATAATGCAGTATCAATAGAAATAAATCAAGATATTTCAATATATTTACCAAAATATAATATAATTACTTATAAATATAATATAAAATTAGGAAATAAATTAGAAGAATATAAACTAAATTATGAAAATATAGAAGATTTATGTAAAAATCATAATTATTGTGATAAAAGTAATGATAAATGTATAATAAATTCTGAAGTAAATAAATATATTAAAAATTATTCAAATGAATATATAAGATGGGTAAGATCTCCGATAGATTATGGTTCAACAGATTATTTACAAATTTCATATAAAATTCCAATAACTCAAAATTTAAATACAGAAAAATATAAATATATACAAAATTTATTAAAAGAAAATAATTGGCAATATTTTGATTTATCTTCATTAACAGATGAAAAATATAAAGAATATTCAGAATTATTTGATGGAAATACTGATATAGAAAGAAATAAAGAACATAAATTTATACAGGTACAAAATACAGATGATTTAAGAGTTACATATACATATATTCCACAACCTAAATTTTATAATATAAAAAATATATCAAAAAATATAAATAAAAGAAATAAAATGATTATAACAAATATAGATTATAATTTAAAAAATCCATTAGATGAAAATAAATTCCCTTGTATAATAAATAAATATGAAGCATCGGAAATTGCTAAAAATGAAGATATATTTGATTTAAATAAATATTTAGAAAAAAATGAATTAGAATCTATAACACATCAAAAATATGGAAAAGTTCAAGAAAATATAAATGTTGGACAAAATTTAGATGATTATAATAATAAATATAATAAATTAGAAAAATACATTAAACAAAAAAATGAAATAATAACTGCAGAAAATGATTGTTTATATTATAGTTCTAATTCAAATAAAGAACCAAAAATACCAATTAATTTTGAATATGATAATGGTGAAAAAATAAATAAATGGGGTAAAAATATTAAAAAAGATGTTGTAAATATAAAAGAAGAAGATAAAAATTTACATATTCAAAATACATTTGTTAAAAATAAAATAGATAGTATATCACAAAATAAAAAAAATTGTGTATTTACAAAAACTGATGTAAATAATTGGAATAATTCTGAATTAATTTATCCTTATAAAGATAATAATGATATATATTATGGTATAATAAATAATGGAACAGATACTGAAGGATATATTAATAATGGTATAGCATCTAATAATTTAGAAAAATTAAAGAAAGAATGTAAAAGTATATATGATGAAAATAATAATTATAAATCAATATTAAATATTAATGATAAAAAATATGGAAGAAATAAAAATTTAACATTTAATGAACAATTAAGTGAAGATGAAGCAATATCTAATATTGATAAATCATATCCATATATTAAAAATGATATTGTAAATAAAACAATAGATAAAGTTTGTTATTCTAAATCATTAAATGATAATGGAATTGAAAAATATGGATATATAGGAAAAGAAAATAATAAATATGGAAAGATTGGAGATAAATGTGATGAATATATAAGTTCGCAAGATTGTGAAAACCTAATTAATGAATATTATGATAAAGAAGAAGTAAATTTATCAGATGAAGCAAGAACAGAAAAAATAAATTATTGGAATACTTTAAAAAATAGAGAAAAATGTTATTGGAATAATTTAAATGATAAAATAAATATACATAATAATGACATTGAAAATAATTATAGAAACTGTGTTAATAATTTATTAAAAGAAAAATTAGATGATAATCAAGAATTAGATTTAGTAAATCCTTTAATAAATAATAATGATAAAATAAAGAAAACATATAAAAATTTAACAAAATTTATTTGGATTAGAGCAAATAATAATGAAGATTTATCAAATAAAATAGATATATCAGATATAATATCAAATCAATTAAAAAATAAAATAAAAGTAGATATTGAACAAAATGATACATCTGAAATAGATGAATTAGAATGGAAAGAATTTTTACTTGATAATCATTATAATTTAATAAAAGATAATGATATATTAGATATATATTTTATTTATAATAATAATAAATATATAACATATTTATCTGATATATTTTGGAATCATGTATATAAAAAATATAAAAATGTATATGAAACAAATAGAGATGAACGTAAAGAATATTTACATAGTAGAATTAATTCAGAACAAATAGATTGTATAATACCTGATAATCATTATAAAGATGGAACACAATGTGAAAATCAAGATTATAAATGTTTATATAAAACTAATAAATCAAGTGAACAATTAAATAATACAATATCTAATTTAGATAGTAGTGATTGGTACAATAATTTGAAAAATGAAGGAAAATTATATGCAGAAAATAATTTTAAAGGTAGATATTATAATTCTGAACTAGGACAAAATTGTGAATTATGTACTGATAAAAATAATACAAAACCATATAATTTTGTAGCACCAGTAGATTATGGTGATTATTGTGATGTAGATAATACTAAAAAATGTTCAAGAAATACACAAAATGAATTAATAAGACAAAGTTCAAAAGCATATGATTGGATGAAAGATTATGAAAATAAATGTAGAGAAACTAATGAAATAAGTTGTATACGAGATAATCAATTAATATAATTTAATCGGATTTTTTTTTTATTATAAATATATTTATATATATTATTAATAGAGGATAAAATATTTATTAAATGTATCTTAATACAATATATATATATATATTATTAACAGTAGTAATATTAATATTATTATATTTTATTTATTATATTAATATTGAAACTTTTGCAGTTAATACTAATTGTAAAAAAGATAAAATATACAATGATTTTTGTAATGATAAAAAATATGGTGTTTGTCCAAATTATTATCCAGCAGATAAAGATTATACAGGTAAATCAATAAATGATAAAAATTGTCCAACTGCTTGTAATTTATTTATATCTGGTTATTTAAATGATAGAACTGGTGCAAGTAATTTATTTGTAGAATATAATAATATAAAAGAATTAGAAAATAGATATATTGAACTTGAAAAAGAACTCAAAAATAAAGAAGGTGAATTATTAATAGAAAAAAACAATTTAAAAAATTTAAAAAATAAATTAAGTCCATTATTATGGATAAATATAGGTTCAGATAAAATATTAGATTATAAAAAATTTGGTACTGATATAAGTAATCATAATACTTTTTATATTGTATTAAAAAATTTATTAAAAGAAAAAACAATAAATGATATGGATAATATGAATAATATAATAGTTCTTGATAAAAATGATTACATAAAATCTATAAATAATTCTGAAAATTTAAAAAATTATGAAGATTTAAAAAAAGATTTTACCAATCCGGATGATTATTCAATTACTTATACACATCCTATATTTACTAATCTTTTTAATAAAATATTAGATGATAAATTAATTCCATTTTTTAAAATAAATTATAATAATGATGAAACAAGATATTTTGTACCTGTATCAAGTGAATTTTGTGATTTATCAAATAATATAAAAATATTAGAAGAAAATAGAAAAAAAGATGGATGGGTAGAACAAAAATTAATAAAAGGAAAAGATGGTGTAAATTATAATAAATATATTAAAAATGTTGATATTGAAAAAAAATGTAATAATAATAATTATGGAAAAATTGGTAATAAAAATGAAGAATATATAGAATTTAAAGACTATGAAAATATAATAAATGCACCTGATGATGTAGATAGTACTGTACAAAATTTAAGAAATAAAATAATACAATTATTTACAGAAAGAAAAAATATTTTAGATATAAATAGTCTTCCTAATGAAAAAGATATAAATGATATAATATTATCAGTATTAAATGATAATACTAGATATATTGATAGTGAAAATAATACAACATACTTAACATATAATGAATATTCAAAATTAAAAAATGATTTAGATTTATGGGCTAAAAATTATATTAAAAATAAATCAAATCAAGATGATTTATGTAAATTTAGAAAAAAAGATTTAAAAACATTAAATACAAAATTTACATTAAATAAAATAGAACCAAATGAAGAAGTGACATTTGGTAGAATAGCAGAAGCTAATAATATTGATATGAAAGATGATGAAAATTATAGTAATTATAAAAATGATTTTTATGTTAAAAATAAACATATTAGTGATAAAAAAGATAATTTTACTAAAGTATTAAATGATTGTCTAGTAACAAAATCAAATAATTTACAACCAAATAAATTTATTAATAAAGATGGATTAATAATATATGATAATGGAAATAGTTGGTCAAAAGAAAGTGAATGCAATAATGAAGTATGTGATACAGATAAATTTACAACTGTAGATAACTATTTAGATAAAAAAGAAAAATTAAATAATCTAATAAAAAATTGTCAATTTAAAAAATCAGATATAAATAATTGGGGAAATACTGTTAATAATATAGAAAGACAAAATGATACAATATCTATTGGTAAAGTAGGTTCTGGATATGAAGAATATCAAAAATATAGCGATTATAATAATAAAAAAATAAATATGAAAGAAACTGGAGATAATTGTCATTATTATGATAAAGATTTTGAAGATAATATAAATGTAAATATTAAAAATAATAAATATAATATAGATGAATGGTATGGTTTAATAGGAAATAATAATAATAATTATATGACAACAGAAGATTTTGATAAAAAATTAAATACAGATTGTATGATATTAAATAGTGAATGGGAATCAGAATTAAATAGATCAAAAACAGGAATTGGTTTAATTGGAAATGAAAAAGGAACATATGGAAAAATAACAAATATAAAATATTCTGATAATAGACCAGAAAATACATATGTAACAAATTATCAGTGTAATCAAGATATAATTGATAAAATAGAAATTGCTAGAAAAGACTATACAACATCACAACCAGTAAATATAGAACAATTAGAAGAAAATAAAAAACAAGAAATAAATACAGATATAAAAAATTTAAAAGATAATTTAGATAAAAAATTAGCAAATATTAATACTATTAAAAATTTATATAATACTTGTATAACAAAACATACTCCTGATGGTGTTACAGAACAACCTGTAATATCAGATGATGAATTTAATAATATGAGAGATGATAAATTAAATAATGAAAATAATTGGTGGAATATTAATGCTAAAAATACTGCTATATCTAATGTTAATGAAAAATATATGAGAAAAAGATATAGTGGTGGTGATAAAATGGATGAATTATGTCCTCCTGAAGAAGAAGCAAGTAATTGGTTTGAAAGAAATGATTGTAATAATGAAGATATTACTTGCAGACCACCTAAATATAATATACCAATTGATAATTATAATAGTCAATTAGATTCTGAAAAAGAAAAATTAAATTTTGTAACTGATTCTCCTTGTCCTAATATTATATTTGGTCCTACTAATTCAAATAAAATGGGTAATATACAAAGATTAGGTTTTAATGAAAATGTTATGAATTATGCTAATAAATATGCTGATGATAATTCTGAATGTAAATTATATAATAATAAACCTGATAATTATAGAGAACCAGGTACTGATTCAGTATGTCCAAATAATAATTATTGCACAATTGATACAGATATACATAATAATTATATTGATAATTATAATTTAGATAATGAATTAAAAGTTTGTAAATCACTAAATAGATATCCTTGTGCATCTGCTTATATGCCTATTAATGATTTTACAACTTTTAGTCCTATTGAAAGTGAACAATCATTACCATCATTTCGTGATTATTCAAATATAAATGATATAATAAAACCACCAAATTATATAAGTCAATAAATAATTTTATTTTATTATTTTTATTTAATATTTTTTATTTTAATATAAAGAAATATTAAAAAATATATATAATAAAATTTTAAATAATAAATGATATATGATTCATATTTCAAAAATTTATGTGGTATTATTATACCACACGCTGGTAAAGAATATGCTGGTAAATGTAGAGAATCAATATTTAAAAATGTAAATGAAGAAAAAGAAACAGAACATATAATATATATATCAGCATTACATAATATAAAAGACAAAGAAAATAGAATACATATATTAGAATTTGAAAATGAACATATAGATTATTTTAATAGAGGGAATATAAATAATTATATATTAAATAAAGATGATTTTACAGAAGAAGTAAAAAAAGAGCATTCATATAAATGGGTAAAAGAAGAATTAAAAGAAACTTTTAAAAAAGCAAAAATATTAGTAGTATGTCCTACACCATATAGTGATTTAAAAAATTTAGCAAATGATATTATAAGTTATATTTTAAAAAAAAAAAATGAAAATAAAAAAATATTATTAATAGCAACTACAGACTTAATACATTATGGTAATAGATTTAATAATAATATAAAATTAAATTATCCTGAACAATTAGATAAATGGAGAAAAGAAGAAAATATAATAGAAAATATGTTAAATAATAATTATAAAGAAATAGATAAAGAATTAATATGTGGCCCATATGCAATACAAACATTTATGTATATATCAAATTATTTTAAATGGAATAGTCGTGTAATAGATTATTATGATTCAAGTAATTATAATAAAAATTTATTAGAAAAATATAGTATTAATTTAGAAAAAAAAGACAAAGAATTTGTATCATATGTATCAATAATATATGGAGATTTTGAAAAAGATAATATATTATTACCAATAGATATAATATTAGGATTTGTAGTAATAAAAACAATAATAACATTAAAATTATTAAATATAGAAATAAAAGATATAAGATTACCAAAATGGAATAAATTTAATGAAATGACAAATGGAATATTTATATCTACACAAATAAATAATAAAACTAATTCGTGTACAGGAATATTTGAATTAGAACAAAATAATTTAAATAGTTCATTAAAAATAACAAAAATAGCAGAAAAAAGTGTAGAAGATTCAATAAATAGATGGAAGAATCCAATTAAAATAGATGATATAGATAAATATATTATTAAAATTGAAATAATAGATAATTTAAAAGATTGGAAAGAATATAATTCTGATGAAATAATTAAAAACTTTAATTTATCTGAATCAAATGGAATATTTTTAAAATTATATAATAATAATAATGCAACATATTTACCAATAGTAGCAATAGAAAATAAAGATATATGGACTGTAGAAGATTATATGAATAATTTAAGTATAAAAGCAGGTGGAAATAAAGAAGATTGGAGAATAAAAGGTACTATAATAAAAAAATATAATAGTATAAGTTTTAAATATATTAATGAAACAAATACAATAACAGTATTATAAATTTGAAAATAATTCAATATATTTAACAATATTATGACTTTTAAAAGTGTAATCAATTTTACATAAATAAATAAATAATCTTTTAATAGCAATATATGCTTTATTAGGTTTAATATAAATTTTATCATCTTTAAAAAATATACTTGAACATACATGTAAATAATAACCATTTAAAGGTAATTTAGGTACAGGATCACCTGAAATAACAATACGATGTGTAGAAATATTAAAAGAATTATATAAATTAACAAAATTTTTATCACCAATTCTAGGAGAACCAAAAGTAACACATATTATATTTTTATTATAACTAAATGGTTTATCAACAATATCAAATGCACAAATATTAGCTAAAGCACCTCCTAAACTATGTCCACAAATAATAATATTATCATAATTTACTTTATTATAAATTAAATAATTATATAAATTATATTTAATATTATTATATTGATTATAGTATCCATTATGTACATAAAAATCTATATTATTTTTTTGATATTTAACTAATTTTAAATTTAAATTAGTTTTCCAATCATTAAAACTAGATGTTCCTTTAAAACAAATATATAATGATTTATTATAATAAGATTTTGAAAAATTAGTAGATTTATCATAAACATCTCTAGATAAATAAGAACAATGTTTATATAATAATATATCTTTTTTATTGATACTAATTTGATTAGCAAAATTATTAATAAAAAAAGTTTTTGTTAATATTAAATTAAAATATAAAATAATATAAAAAATTTTTTTTTGTATATTCATATATATATATATAAATATAAATATAATTATAAATTTATTTATAATTAAAATATAATAATGCTAAATTTATACCAATATTAATATTATGTTCAATAATCGAAATTTCTAATATATTTATTTTATTAAAGCAATAATCAATTAATAAATTAATTTCATGATTATAAATCCAATTTCTATATTTTTTATCATCAATATAATAACCATCTAAATCATAAATAAGAAATTCACTTTTTTCAAATATATCATATTGATTTAAAGAATTTACATCATTAATAAAATTATAATCATCTTCTTCAATATAAGTAAGATCATAAAATTTAATATCACACTCTAAAAAACAAATTAAATCATAATATTTTTTTATCTTATTTTCAATTTGATAAATAGAATATTTATTAGTATAATAAATAGAAGAATTAAATTTTTTATTATTTAAGAATTTATTAAATAAACGAACCATTTTAAGTTGTTCTTGACTACCATGAAGAGGCATTTTAATAACAATAACTAGTATTAGAATTTGATAGTATTAAAAAGACTTGTCAAAATTATAGTATTAAAATTAATTGAATAATAAAAAGAATCATTTTTTTTTATATAAAAGTAAATAATATAAATTAATTGTAAAATTAATCAATTCGAGGAAACCAAATATGTCTAGTATATCCAAAATCACTTTTAACACTATTTATTTTAGAAATAAGTTCTAAAATAAATTCTTTAGTTTTAATATATTGTTTATTTTTATCTAAAATTAGTTTTTTTCTTTTTTGAATAGCATTATTAATATCATCTTCAAGAGTAATAATAGTATTAATATAGAAATTTTTATAAACTTCTATAATAGTTTCTTGAATAGAGATTATTTCTTCTAAAAATTCAATATTTTTAAATTTTGTTGCTAAATTAATTTTATATTGTTTATCAGTTAATTCTTTTTGAACATATTTAATTCTTAATTCATCTTTCCAATAATCATAATCTTGTAGTTTAAGACGATTATTAATTAATTCAACTTGATTAAAATGATTAATTTCTTCATATATATATAATAATTTTTTAATATAATATTCTTCAATTGCATCTGATATAGTAAATTCTTTAAGAACTATATTTGCTTCATCTAATTTTTTTTTTGCCCAAATTTTAGCATCTTCTTTAACTTTATCTGTTACTTTTTTATTTAGTAAATATTCATTTTCAAATTTTCTAATAGAAGGATTATAATATGTTTTTTTCCAATTATAATCTTTCATAAATTTTCTATTAATAATACTTAATTTATTAGTTGATTCATGATATAAATTTTCACAAGGATTATCATTTGGATTTCTTTGAATAACTAAACCATTTTCTCTCATATATCTAAAATATTCTGGATTATGTAAAACACCATTTTTATTAATTTGTAAAGTTTTCCAATCAAATGTTGTATGACAACTTACACACCACATTTGATCACATCCTGATGTTTTCATAATAGAAATATTACATTTAGGACAAGGTTTGCTATCTTTTTTAATTAAATTAGCAGTATCAATATCTTCTTTTTTACATTCATGATTTTCATTATTTTTTAGAACATGACAATGTTTGCAAGTTTCTTTATCACAAATATTACATATCCATTTACTATTAACAAAACCATTACAATCATTATTTCCACAAGGAAATTTATATTCAAATGTATTTTTTTTAGTAATTATATTTCTAACAGAAGTATTAATATTTTTAGCATAAGTTTCATATGCTGTAATTTCATAATATTTTTTATAACCATGTAAAGTTCCTCTATATTTTGAATAAAAATCTGTATCATAATATTCATCTCGAAGTTGATTAGCAAATATAAGACATTTTTTTTGTTCTTTAATATTAGCAATAATAGGTAAAATTTTAGGAATTAAAATTTTTTCTTCTTTAAAAAGTAATTCTTTAATGTGATTTTTATATAAAATATCAATATAATTTTTACCAAATAAACTAATAAGAATTGTTCTATTAAATTTACGATGACAATTCATACAATTTTTTTCAGTTTTTAATTGATTTTCAATTGTATATTTTTTTAAACAATTAATACAACATTCATATAAACAAAATGGACATTTTGAAATATTTTCTTTATTTACAGATTCAATACAAATATTACATTCAATATATTGAGTCATATTAATATAATTATATATATTTTTAATTAATATCAATTTTTTTATATAATAGAAAAATAAAAAATATTATTAATTAGTATATTTTATAATTTAAATTTTTTTATTAGAATAAATTGTTTTTATTGAACAATAAATAAAAATATAAATAAAATAAAATCATAAAAATTATAAAACATTATTTTTATCTAATATAATAAAAAAAATTAAATATTATTTAATTTTTTTTTTGATTGTTGAGTAATATATTTAATCTGATAATTTTGATATAAAATAATAGATAAATAAATTAAAAATAATAAAATAAAAAATATAATTAAATAAATAAAGGGATTCATATCTATTATTATTATAGAAAAATAATATAAATAATATATATATATATAATAATAAAATGAATAAAGATACTGCTTTAGAATTATTAAAAAAAGAGGATCAAAAGAAAAATAAAATAAAAGAAAGAATGAAAAAATATAGAGATAATGATGAATATAGAGAAAAAAATGCGGAATATATGAAAGAATATAGACAACAACAAAGAAAAAAATTAGAAGAAGCAAAAAAACTATTATCTAAAGAAGAAAATAAAGATAAAGTTAAAAAAATAAATAAAACAAAAATTAAAAATACTACAACAATAAATAAATATTTAAGTATAATAATTAAAAATCATAAATTATTTAAATCAGAAGAATTAGATAAAGATAAAATAATAAAAGTATTAAATAATAAATATAGTATTGAAGAAGAAAATTATATAGTAAATGAATTTAATTATGTAAAAAATACAGAAGAATATTTAAATATATTAAAAAATAAATATAATAATATATCAACATTAAGAACAAATATTACACCATATTTAAGTTTATTTAAAAATATATTAGAATATAAAACATATTATAAAAAAATAAATAATTATTATTCAGAATTAAAATAATTAATTACTATTATTAGAAATATATTTAATATAATTATTGTTAAATATAAATAATGTTACAATTATAAAAGAAAGTAAAAATATAAATAAAAAAATTTTATTTTTTATCATTAAATAACAAATTATCTAATAAAAGATATAAAATAATTTTAAAATAATAAGGGTGAATAAACATAAGAGCATAAATAATTAACATAATTTGGATTAAGATTATCTAAACTACTGTCTATATGATAATCATAATGTTCATTATAATTATCATTATATGAACCCCATAAACAAATAAAATCATCCCATAATTTTTCAATTTGTATATTAGACATATTAAGTAAATATTTAATAATATATTTTTTAATTAATAATTTTTTATTTTTTGATTTTAAAATACGAAATATTTCAGCATTATTCATTTCCATATTAAATAGATCTTCAAAATTTGTAATATCATAATCTCTATTAATATTTTCAATATAATAATAATACCAAATTTTAGATAAGGGATCAATATAACAATATGACCAATGTTGAATAATAGTTTTATAAAATAAATTAATATTATTTTTTTTTAAATTATAATTATTTATTTCAATTAAAAGATTAGTAGGTTGTTCATATATTATATATGAATAAATTTTAGTAATAATATCATCTGGTAAGTTATCCGAATAATTATCAATTATCATGATATAGTTATAATTTAACTATAAATAAATCATTTTTTTTGATTTTATATATAAAATAAAAAAAATATATAAAACTAAAATGATAGAAAATATTGTATATATAAATAAAGATAAAATACCATTTAAATATAGAGGAAGATGTGAATGGTGGGAAATAGATAATAAAGATATTAAATTATATAATAATATATTAGGAAATGGAAGTGTAGGAATAATACATTTAGCAAAATGGAGAGGATTAGTATGTGCTTGTAAAAAATTAAATAATAATAATGAAATAGATAATAAAGATTTAAAAAATGAGTTAGAATTAATATCACATTTAAGACATCCTAATTTAGTATTATTTTTAGGAGCATGTACAATAAATGAACCATTATTATTGTTATATGAATATATGGAAAATGGTTCTATTGATAAATATTATAATAAAAAATCAAATGAATATGGAAAGTTATGGATACCTAAATCAAAAATAATGTATAGATGGATATATGAATTATCATCAGTTATATATTTTTTACATAATTGTACAATACCAATTATGCATAGAGATATAAAACCTTCTAATATATTATTATCAAATACATTACATATAAAAATAACAGATTTAGGTTTATCAAAAGCAATAAAAGAAAATAATGAAAAATTTAAGATGTCTGGAAATACAGGTACATTAAGATATATGGCACCTGAAATAATTGATTCAATAGATAATTATGATTTAAAAATAGATGTTTATTCATTATCATTAAATATATGGTATATATATACAGGACAAATACCATATAATAAATATAATGCAGAAAGATATTTAGATATATTTATAAAAGCTGGATATCGTCCCGAAATTGGATTAATAAAATGTGATAAATTAAGTAATTTAATATTAAAAATGTGGAATAATAATCCTAATTTAAGACCAGATATGAGAGAAGTATTTGATAAAATAAAAGAAATAGACTTTAGAGAATTAAAAAAAAAAAAAAATATAAGTTGTTTTAATTTTAATATAAAAATATAGAGAGTAATATAAAATAAAATGGAGAAAGAATTAGAAATATCAAAATTATCATTAAATGAGAAAAGGAAATGTACAATATGTAAGGATATATTAAATTTTAACAATAACAATATATGTAGTAATTGTATATCAAAAATAAAATTTTTATATGATGGTTGGGATATAAGATGTATATATTGTAATTTTTTTGTAGATTATAATACAGCAGATATATGTAATAATTGTAAATGTAAATAAAAATTAATTTATAAGAAAAGTTGTACCAATAATAATGAAAATAAATCCAATCCAATTTTTAAAAGTAATTTCAGCATTATAAAAATAATAACTGATAATAAGAATAATAAGTAATTCATATATTGATAAAATTTTAAAATAACCTGGATGAGGAGAATTTTTAAGTAATTTATAATTTAATAAAATAAATAAGAATAATAAAAATCCAAAGAAAATTAAAATTGGATAATTTAATTTATTTAAATCATTAATATTTTCATTTGCGAGACCATAAAATATTAAAAAAACAGCAGCAAAAATACCTGTAAAAATAGGATAATAATTACCTTGAAAATTATAATATTTTTGTACAATATTACCCGAAATAGTTACAATTATTTTAATTATTGCTAAAATAATCCAATTTAAATCAATAATCATATTTTAATATATTAATATATACATATATAAAAAAAAGTAATAAAATATATATAAATGGGTAATAATCAAATAAAACAAAAATATATAAAAGAAATTAAAAATGGTATAGAATATGATAGATATAAATTATTTAATATACCTAAAGATTTTACATGGAATCAATTAAAGGAATCATATAAAAAATTAGCAATACAGGCGCATCCAGATAAAGGAGGTGATAAAATAATATTTGATTATTTAACTAAAACATTTAAAGAATTATCACATGAATATAAGTTAAGAACGAGTAATAAAAATTTTAATGAATTAAAAAATGATTATAAATTATATAATGAAAAGGTAAATGAAAATAAAGAAGTTAGATATAATGATAGATTTTCTGATGGATTATCATTTAATGAAAGATTAAATAAACATTTTAATGAATTTAAAATGGAAGATGAAGATGTTGATTTTGGATATGGAGATAAAATGGTTGAATCAACATCAGACCGTGATGATATTAAAATAGATAATATATTTAATAATAGAAAAGTTAATAATGAAACATTTAATAATACATTTAATAAAACAATTAAAAAAGTAAATAATGAAATAATAAAATATGAAGATCCTACACCTATGATATTATCAAAAAATTTATCATATACAGAAATAGGAAAAGGTAAAAATAATGATTATAGTAGTGGTGTTGAAAAAACGAATAATCTAGCATATACAGATTATTTAAAAGCACATACAACAAATCGTTTAGTAAATCATACAGATTTTGAAAATATAAAGAAATTTAAAAATACAGAAGAATATAAAAAATATAGTGATAAAAAAATAAAAAAAACATTTACTGAAAAGGAATTAAAACATATAGATAAAATAAAAAACAAAGAAGAAAAAGATGAATTAGAAAGATTAGAAAGAATAAAACAATATAATATACTTATGGAAAAAAAATATGAATCTGCTAATAGATTTTTTTTAAAATAAATTAAAATCTTTTAGTAAAGTTCCATAATACTACATGATTAGTAATTATATTTTTTTTTTGTAGTTTAAATTTAAATAAATTATTAAAATGACAATAATTAATATCAGAATTCATTTCATTAATATAATTAAGAATATAAGGTTCACCATTTAAGAAATGAGAACCATTATAAGGTTTTTTTAATAGACTATCAACAAAATTATAAGGATCTATATCTATAATAAGAACTGATTTTTTAGCATTATATAGAGCATTTGATATAACTTTTCTTCGTGCTTTTGAATGCATTTCATGAGTTGCAAATATAATAGTAACTACATCACAACTATTTTTATAACCATAATTTTCAACATTATTATTAATAAAAGTTTTATTAAAATTAATAAACTTTGCAATATTTAGCATTTCATTTGAAGTATCTATACCGATTGAATTTTTTTTAGTACTAAATCCAATACCACAACAAAAATCAACGACATTATATTCATCTGGAATAGAATTAATAATATTAAAACGAATATTAGTATTATTATAAGATAAATAATCAATTAATTTAGATGCGGTTGGTGCTAAAAAGGCATGAATCATACCTTTAAATCCTATATTACCAAAATTATGAATTCTCGGATCATACCAATAATTATCAAAATAAGTTTTATTATATGGTGGAATATGTTCTAATGGTAATAATTTTATTTTTTTATATTTATTTGAATTATTAATTTTAATTTTATTATATGATAGAGGTTTTAAAGCAAATTTTCTAATATTTTTATTTAAAATTAAATTATTGTTATTAAAAGAATAATTTTTATTAAAAAATAAAAGAGTAATAAAAATAATATATTTAATCATATTATAATATAAATAAGAAAATCTTTTTATATAAAAAAAAATTATTTATAAATAATAGGAATAATATTAATGAAATAAAAAATGTATGCAAAAATAAATGCTAGAAATAAAACGGTAACATTGTGTAAATTAATTTTTAGTAAATCCAACAAAAATATACAAGATTTTAATTGGATTTATAATAGAACAAATGGTTTTAAATATAAATTATGTGATTGTGAAGAAACTAATGAATGTAAATCAAAAAATATAATAGAAAAAAAAACACCAAATTATAAAATAAATATAAATATAAAAAATTTAAATAATTTATTTCTAAAATAAATTAAAAAAATGATAATTATTATAGAGAATAATAATAAGATGAAAATTTATACTAAAAAGGGAGATACTGGAACAACATCATTATATGATGGTACTAAAGTTACTAAACATAATGTAATTATACAATCTGTTGGTGAATTAGATGAATTTAATTCAGAAATTGGATGTATATTAGCATATTATAATTTAGAAAAAGATAATGAACAATATAATGAGAATCATAAATATTATAATTTATTAAATAATGTACAATCTGAATTATTTGATATGGGATCTATATTAGCTAATGATCCTAATAAAAGAAAACAAAAACAGATTTTTGATCAAAATAATGAATTTATTACAATTATAGAAAAATATATTGATGAAATGACTGTATCTATGCCTAAATTAAATAATTTTATATTACCTGGTGGTAATTTATTTATATCATCTATACATCGTGCTAGAACTGTTTGTAGAAGAGCTGAAGGAAAAATAACATTAATTAAATATGACCCTGTTTATTTTAATCAAGATACTGATGAATTATCTGTTAATAATATTAATAGATGTTTAGCATATATTAATCGTTTATCTGATTATTTATTTACATTAGCTAGATATACTGCTTTTATTTCTAATATACCTGAAATAATTTATAAAAAATCTAGAATTATTTTATAATATAATTAAATTAAAAATAAATTTATTTTACAATTTTTTTTAGAACTTCATTTTGTTTTTCTAGAAGAGTATCCATTTTTTTTGATAATTGTGTCATTCCATCTAAAATTTCTACTACTTCTGAAGAAGGGAAACTACTATTATATTCTTTACTATATTGTGTCTTTTTTTGTTTTCTTTCATCTCTTTGTGCTTTTTTTGATTCATATGTTTTAACATCATCTAGTGTTATATTATATTTATCCACTAATAAATTTAGATTTTCTTTATTATCGCTGCAATTATTTAAAACATAAATTACAAGTCTGGTACGAATACTTCCTTCTGTTCTTTTTAGAATTTTAGCAATTTCTTCAAGTTTAATACCTTCTGATGCTTTTTCTATTAAATATTTATCATCTTCTGGTTCCCATTTTAGTCCGGCATTACTTGTTTGTTCATTTGTTCTATCTTGTTGTAGTTTTTTTTGAAATGTTGACATTTATTATTATTTATACTTTCTTTGTGAATATATATATTTTTAAATTCTTATATATATTTTTTATTTAATTTATTAATATAATTATTTATTAGAGTTATGAATATTTTTAATAAATATTTAATTTATTTTCTTTTAATTTTAATTATTATATTATTTTTTATTAATTTTAAATTAAAAGAAAATTTTTTTATTAATAAAGTTTATAATAATTGTCCTGCACGAATTAAATATAATTTAGAAAAATGTATCGATAATCAAATTCCGGAAAATGGTGATAAAGGAAATATTGGTAGAAAGGGTAGAAAAGGTATTACTGGTAATGATGGTGATACTGGTATTAAAGGTAAAAAAGGTAAAGACCATTATAAATTAGGTTTTATTAAATTTTATGATAATCTAACTAAATCTTTAATTAGTATCTTTCATAGTCCTAATTTTCATACTTATTATGATAAAATTACTAATATTAATATTTTAAGAGGTGATGATGGTAATAATGCTTATATGATTCCTATTGATTTTAAAGATAAAGATAGTAATACTATTATTAAAAAATATAGAAATTCTAATACTTTAGTAAAAGAACAAATTGATGTTTTTATTCCTAAAGGTGATAATGGTACTAATGGTAGTAAAGCTAATTGTTTCTTTGATATAAATACAAAAGGACCTCGCGGTGATCCTGGACCACAAGGACAAAAAGGGCCAATTGGATTTAAAGGTTTAGATGGTGAAAAAGGAGAAACTGGTGTAAATGGTAAAATAAATAAATCTCCTATTTTTGATAATATTTTTACTAATAATATTTGTATTACTAATAATGGTAATTCTACTGTTTATAAAAATACACTAGATTGTATTAATTCAAAATCTAATTCTAATATATGTAAAAATTTTTTACATAATACTAATATTCCAAGTAGATGTATTAATTATGATATTGCTAATATTATTATAAAAAAAGCCGAAATTATTAAAAAAGAACTTGATTTTGAAAAAAATTTAAATATTTGTTATTGTGATAATGGAACTACTGCAAAATATTATGAAGGTTGTATTAATAATGGAGAACATATTTGTAAAACTTGTAATAAAGGATTTTATCTTAAAAATAATAAATGTGTTGAATGTGAAAAATGTGTTAAAAAATCTACAAGTCGTATTAATTGTAGTGGAACTAATCCAGGAACTTGTATTGAATGTATAGATTGTCCTTGTAGTAGTAAATTTAAAATAGGTTGTAAAGATCATAATACACCAATTTGTATTTAGTTTAGTATTATAAAAAAAAGTACATTTCATAAACTTTTATAAAAAATTAAAATAAATTTTAAAAATTTAAAATTAAACATGAAATGTACTTTTTTTAAAGTGATATAATTTTTTT
>VMHT01132496.1_pt1 | contig 28923 bp, 5 predicted proteins | sample 4693611 | NCBI WGS metagenome assembly VMHT01 (sample SAMN12280063, study PRJNA550983) | marine metagenome | isolation source: seawater sampled from same location over 5 years 0.02-0.2 micron viral filtrate | place: USA: collected off the coast of southern California halfway between the port... ... | reverse complement strand
TACACTGCTACTACTGAAGAAACTAAGCATAATATAACTATTGTTAGAGGAGAACTTCAGAAGATCATTACTGAAATCTCTGTCAAACGTGAAGCAATGGAGTTGTTGATTATTCCACCTCCTACTGGAGCAATTGATGGTTATCTAGAAACTGTATTCATAACAGATCCTATAGAGACAAGACTCAATGGATTTGTAGAACTTGATCCAAAAACATATCCTGTTACACAACGTGACGGTACTATCATTTACCCAATCAACTCTGTTGCTGGTGCAGATACTGGATACATTGGTCAGTATGCTAAGACTAATGCTGGTCCTACTCTAGGATCTTGGGACTATGTTTCATTTGATGATGGTGCAGCAAATGTTTCTGGATTCACTTTAGAAAGTTTACAGAGACTATATCCTGCTCTCACTATCAACGATTTTGTTGAAAGAGCAGATTCTAGTTTCACTACAGCGGGTGATTACTTTAATCTTTCTACACCTTCTATCCAGAATCCATTAGCGATATCTGCTACCACACAACCTTTAGGTACTGCTGGAGTGAATGCTTTAGATATTGTAGTCAATAGTACAGTAAACTTCCCTGATACTGGTTACCTGTTCCATCAGAGTTTTGGTGTATCAGGACCAACTGGTTTCCTATGGGAACAGAAAGTATATGGTGGAGGTACTGTTAACTTAGAAACTACTGCTGATAAGAAATTTGGTACTACTTCTGTATTCCTTGATGAAACTGCAGGTACTAGTGACGGTAGTTTCTTATCGTCTGTTGGTACTGATACTGAACTTGGTGATGGTGATTTCACAATTGAGTTCTGGGCTAATAGAGAAGTCATTAACATTGGTGGTACTACTTCTGCTGGACTATTCTACTATGGAGGTAATGCTCTAACAGGTGCAGCATGGGAAAATACAGGAGTATTCCAATACTTCTTGCCTCAATTTGGTTTCTCAATATACATGCAAAATACACAACAGACAAATACTTGTAATATGACATTTTATAATGGTGGAGATCAATCGTTTACTGCTATTGGAAATTTACTCCCTGTATGGACTCATTTTGCGATTGTTCGTGAAAGCGGTACTATTAAAGTTTATGTTGATGGTGTAGAAAAAGTATCTAAAGCTAATACTCAAAATTATACCCTTGCTGGTGCGGCTGCTGACTCAAATGCATGGTCAGTAGGTGGAAATGCTATGATTCAGATTGGTAGTAGTAATATAGCTACTGGTTTGGATTGCTTCCATGGATACATAGATGGAGTTCATGTCAGCAATATTGCTAGGTATTCAGGAACCTTTGCTCCGCCTACGGCGCAACAAAATCCTGATGCAAATACTATATCATATGAGGATTTTGAAGTATCGGTTCCTGGTCAAACGGGTGTCATAGAATACACGGGTAAGAACGCAAATACCTTTACTGGATGCGTACAGTATAGGGGTGATAATCAGATTGGTGTCGATGCGGAGATCGTACCTTTCACAATTGACTAAATAAACGTATAAATAAATCAGGCACAAACACTACGTCGGAAAAGAAAACCAATGGCTGCTATTATCTCAGATAAATTTAGAATTTTTAATGCGAAGCAATTCCTAGAATCGCTAACTGAAGGCGCTACAGATACTAGCGCAGAAAGAACTAGAATGTACTTCTTTGTGGGACGACCCCAACCGTGGAAGGCATATCTAGAACTCTACGGACAATCGGGAGGAACCTTCACCGTAGGAAACGAAATATATGTCGGTACTTATGGATCCACAGCATTCCGTGCCACTATTGCTGGTGTTAATGATACCGCGCTTCTTCTTTCCGACGTTTTCCCAAATACTACTTCAACTCCACCTTCATTAGGAGTTACCATCCAAGAAACTGCTGATGGTGGAAGTACAACAACTGGTGTTACTGCCTCTACTGGTGTTTACCGTTATGCAACTGAAGAGATTCCACCTCTTCCTCTAGACAACCAGACAGAAAAACTTAGTGTTTATGACGAGATCATTGCAGCAAAGCGTATCGGTAATGCATATGCAAGAACGGTAATCCGTCGTTACAACTGGGACACTGTTGCTAACCCAAGATTTGATATGTGGAAGCCTGACTACTCTGCAACACCTGCAGGTGGTGGTCAAGTAGGTAAGCAAACAGCAACTGGTGCTGATGCTATCGCTAATGCTAAGTTCTATGTTATGAACTCTGATTACGAAGTGTTCAAGTGTCTTTACAACGGTGAAGGTCCTGGTAACACCACTGGTCAGGATGCTACTGAAGAGCCTAAGACTTCATCTGGTCAATACAATTCTGCTACTGGTATCTACACTGAAAGTGCTTCTGCAGGTTATATCTGGAAGTTTATGTACCAGATGCCTACTGATGATGTTCTAAGATTCCTTTCTTCAGACTTCATGCCTATCACTCTTTCTACTGCAGGTTCTACCCGTCAGGCAGTGGAAGGTATTGCAGTTGCAGGTTCACTTGACGTTGCTGTAGTTGAGAACTCTGGTGCTAACTGGCCTTCAGGTGTATTCTACACTAGCGTCAAAGGTGATGGTACAGGTGGTGTTCTTAAAATTTCTAGTGATGGTTCAATAACTGCAGTAGAAGTTGAGACACGTGGATCAGGTTATACCTATGCCAACGTTCTTCTAACTAATGGTAATCTCTTCGGGGAAGCAGGTTTGACTACTCCTGTTGGTACTCCTGGTAACGCAGTTGGTGCTATTGAAGTTGTTCTTCCTCCTCAAGGTGGTCATGGTTCAGATCATGAAATAGAATTGAATGGTAAGCGTGTGATGACTAACATCCGCTTGACTTACGCTGAAGGTTCTGGTGATTTCCCTGTTGACAACGACTTCCGTAGAATCGGTATTATTAAGGATCCTCTTAACTTCGGTACTACTACTCCTTGTACTGCTGACACCCGTTCTGGTCTTAAGGCAATTAAGGTTACTGGTGCAAATGCTGACTTCATCCCTGATGAGCAATTTGAGCAGACTGTAACTGGTGGTACTGCGAAAGGAACTGTTGTTTCTTGGACATTGGATCAAGGTTCTACAACTGCTGGTGTTCTTAAGTATGTTCAAACTATTGATGCACATACAGATCAAGGTACTGTAAGAGATTTTGAAAGTAATGGTTCTAACCAACTTTCTGGTGGTTCTTCCGCAGCGGCTGGTAACGTTGAAACTGGTTACTCTGGTACTCTTCTTGGTTCATCCTTCTCTTCTGGACTTGCTACTCCTGAGATCGAACCTAACTCTGGTGACATCATCTACGTTGAGAACAGACGACTAATCACTCGTGCTCCTGACCAGATTGAAGATATCAAACTTGTTATCGAGTTCTAAGTTAAAGATATTAATAAATACAAGTCCCCTGAGAAATCAGGGGATTTTTTTTATCTCTGCTAAATATTATTGACAAGATGCTAGTGTTTGGCGGAGTACGATGCCCCAGAAGACAAATCTAAACGTAAATCCTTATTACGAGGATTTCGACGGAAGTAAGAATTTTTATAAAATACTTTTTCGTCCAGGATATTCTATCCAGACGAGAGAGTTAACACAACTACAATCTATTCTACAGAATCAGATTGAGAGTTTTGGTAAGTATGCCTTCAAGCAAGGAGATTTAGTTGTTCCTGGCGAAGTTGGTCTGAATACTAAACTAGACTATGTTAAGTTGTCTTCTGTTTCAGAAGTTGCAATTAATGACGGACAGAATATTGTATACAAGAAATATGACATTTCTCAATTAGTAGGAACTGAATTGAGAGGTTTATCCTCTGGTGTTACTGCTACTGTCTTAGATACTAAGGTTTTAACAGATGTATCCGCTGATACACTCTATGTTAACTATTTGAACAGTGGTAATTCTAATACAGACACTACTTTTAGACAGGGTGAAACCCTAGAAGTTGTTGATGGCGTTAACACACCTCTATTAGTTGTTGGTACTGATGGTAGCGTACTCCCCACCAGTATTCAATTAACTAATCCTGATACTGGAGACGTAACTTCAATCGAAAGTCCAGCAATGGGTTATGCTTCTGCTGTTAAGGTAGAAGAAGGCATCTATTTTGTCAATGGTTTCTTCGTTCGTAACGATAAGCAATTACTTGTCATTGACGACTATTATAATGTACCTTCCGCTAATGTTGGTTTCACAATCACTGAAAAGATTGTAACACCAGAAGAAGACGCTAGTTTATATGATAATTCTATTGGTTCTTCCAATCATACTGCTCCAGGTGCACATAGATTAAATATTTCACTCAAACTTAAGAAATTTGCTGTAGGAGAGAAAACTGATAAGAATTTTATTCAACTTATCACAACTTATAGAGGTTCTGTACAAAAGAAAGTCAGTCCAACTAATTATAGTTTGATTGAATCTACTCTTGCTAGAAGAACATTTGATGAAAGTGGTGATTATATTGTGGATAATTTCTCTGTTGATATCAGAGAGTATGCACAGAAAGATCGTAATGGTGGATTGTATAAAGAAGATGAGTTTGGTTTATACAATGGATTGACAGAAGGTGAAGCAGACAGAAAGATGATTGCTAGCCTTGGTTCAGGTAAAGCATATATTAGAGGGTATGAAATTGTCAATAAAGAGACAAAGTATATTGAAATTAATAAAGCAAGAGAAAGTCTAAGTAGTGAGAATGTAAGGGTCAAAACAAAACCTCTTCCAACATATGCAATTACCAATGTATATGGTAGTGTTCCTCTAAACAAAGAGGGTGCAGATCTTACTGCGTATCCTTATGTTAATTTGTATTCTGTTGCTAATGATGGTTCTATTGGCAGCAATAATACTGAAGATGCGAATGCTCATCGTCAGACTATTAGTAGAAGAGGTAAAATTTTCTCTTCTGATGACGCAGTAAAGACTATTACACTGGATATTGATAATCTTACCAATGTTCTTGCTGGTCTCACTGATTCTAATTTTGAGACTCTTCTTGGTACTTTATATTTCGTAAAGACTAGAAACGATTCTGGTACTGCTACATCTGTTGGGACAGTTAAGTCACTGGCATATGCTAAAGTAAACAAACCTCTTCTTAATTCTAGCGTAAGTTATCAGTATCTAGAACTAACCATCTCTGGTAAAAAGGATGATCTAGAAAATTTAATGGTTGAATATGATCTTGGAGATGCTGGTAAGCAAAGAAGATTATTCTTAACAGATGCAGATGCGTCTTCAGATAATAATTCGTATGGTTATATTGTAGACTATGCTGAAACAATAACACCTTTGGTTGGTAGAGCAAAACCAAATAACTTCTTCCTTAAGAAGAGACCATCTGGTTTTAATTCAGATAGAGATATTATTCTTTCACGTGGTCGTCTTGCTGGTGGTGATGATTCATATAATGGTATCTTTGGTTTATCGTATTTTGATCCAGAATTCTTTACTAAAATTATTCTAGATGCACCACCTGCAGCAGCAGGATTTGGTATTGGTAAATATGTCTTTGGTCTAGACAGTGGTGCGTATGGTGTAGTAGAAGGTGGTCCTTCAGGTGTATACTCTGTAGGTAAAATCTTATATGTTAAAACTCTATCTGGAAGATTTAAGTCTGGTGAGACAATTAGAGACGAAGATTCTGTAACTTCAAAGATTGCTAAAGATAATACTATATCACACTTTATTGTTCATAATCCTGGTTTAGGATATCCAGATAATTCTACCCTACTTGTTAATGGTGTTGAGTTTGATACTTCGGTTGTTGAATTATTCAAGTTGGGTAGTGGAGCATTTTATCAATGCCTAGTTAATAATAAGAGTGCTCTTTCTGCAACAGAATATGCAGAACCACCTGCAATTACAGTTAAAATTCCTACTGGTACTTCAAGTCCTTCAATTGCTGCTGTTGTTTTACCTGTAATGGTAAGGAATGCTGTTAGTACATATGTACCACAGAATGTTAAGTCACTTGGTGCTGAGTATGGTTCTGCTAAGGAGAATGTTTTCACTGCTGATGTTGTCACTAATGATCAAGAATTTGCAGAACTTAAGTCTGTTACTGACTTCACATTCTTTGGAAATAGAGGATATAACTTTATTGAATCTACAAGTTTCAATGCTGATGCAAGTCTATTACTACAGCAGGGAGATGTTGTTCAGTTCGCTACTTCAGATAATCAAATTGTAACTTCTGTTGTTCAATATGCAACAATAAAGGAAGGAACATCTAAGACTAGAGTTTATTTGGACAGTGTATTACCTGGTGATGTTGTAAACACCAGTATTACTAGATTACGTCCTAGAGTTGAAAGTTCAAATCAAGGAACACTATTGTTCCCAACAGGTAGTCGTCAGATTAAAAGAATCTCTAAGAATGCTGAAGAAACTGGTATCAAGTATTTCTTCCGTAGAGATTTTGTAACTACAGCAGCATTTTCTGGTGGTGTTATTACCTTTGCTGCACAACTATCATTTGGTACACAAAGATTTGCTGCATATAGCGAAGAGAATTATATTACTACAGTTTTGGATCCAGGTGATGCACCTAATATAATAAAAGGTGATATTGTATACATCGACAAAGATGCAATAACTATTTCATCTTCTACTGATACTGCTAGTGGATTAACTGCTGGTTCTATTAGTTTGGAGTTACCATCAACTTACTTTGGTACTATTCCTACTAATGGAGCATTCCCTAAACTTAAGTTGACTGCAACTCTAGAAGTTGAGAATGCAAAACCAAGAATTAAAACTTCTATTGAGAAGAGAAGAATCGTTGTTACTTCCTCTGGTGATAGAATTATCCCATTTAGAGGAAGTAACTATGATACTGAAGTTGTAGAAGTTCTATCATATTCTGATGCATACAAACTACTCTATGTTTATGAAGGTAGTGCAACTAGACCACCTACTGTTGATACTGCAGGTAATCTAATTGAAGGTACTGATGTTACTGATAGATTTACATTTGACAGTGGTCAAAGAGATACTGTTTATGATGTATCCAGACTTGTTCTTAAACCAGGTGCAACTCAAACATCTGGTCAATTAGTTATTGCATTTGATTATTTTGAGCATTCACAAGGAGACTTCTGTACTATTGATAGTTACTTACATGAAGCAGGTGTTACAGAAAGTGAAATTGGTTCATTTGATTCATCTGTACTTGGAAGAGTTAACCTTAAGAACGTTCTTGATTTTAGACCAAAAGTAGACAGTAATACAACTATTGCTGGTTTCCAAGATAAGTCTTCATTATCTGTTACTACCAGTAGTTTTGCTGGTGCTGGTTCTATTATTGCTGCATCACCTGCATCTGATTCTAACTTAGAGTATACTCTCGCATTTAGTCAGATTCAATATCTTGATAGAATTGATGGTGTATTCCTTAATAAGAATGGTAAGTTTATTGTTAAAGAAGGTAACTCATCCCTTAACCCATCTAAACCAGATCCAGTTGATGATGCAATTCCTCTATTCTATGCGTATATTCCAGCATTCACTGGTGATAGCAAAGATGTAAGAATTACTCCAGTTGATAACAAGCGTTATACAATGCGTGATATTGGTAAGTTGGAGAAACGTATTGAGAGATTAGAATACTATACTACTCTTAGTATCCTAGAACAGCAAGCACTTAACATGCAAGTTAAGGATGATATTGGTCTAGACAGATTTAAGTCTGGATTCTTAGTTGATAATTTTGAAGCACATAGAAGTGGTAACCTAGGATCACTAGATTATCAATGTTCTATTGATTCACAACAATCAGTTTTACGTCCACAGTCTAGAGAAGATTCATTATTCCTTAAAGAAATTAATGTCAGAGATGATCAAAGATTTGTTTCTGGATATAAAAATTCAAATGGTGTTGTTACACTACCATTTACTAACCTAAACTTATTGGGTAATACTGCTGCATCAAAGACACTTAATCCAAATCCATTTGTTGTTCTACAATATGTTGGTGATGCTAATATTTCTCCAAGTATTGATCAATGGTATGATCAACATACAGAACCTCTAGTTGTTGATACTAATACTGATCTTTATAAGATATTCTTAGCAAAAGTTGATGTAAAAGAAAGTTTCTCTTCTTTACATAATTCATTTGTTGTAAACTGGGTCGGTTCTTCTCCATCATTTACATCTATTAATTCACTTGGTGATGAGAATAGAGAAGCAGCAAAGACTTCTGTAGTTGCTGCAGCAGTTAATAGTTCTTCTAATATTAGTCCACAAAATAATGATGTTGCTAAGGGTGTTCAGTCTAAAACTGTAAGAGGAAATAGTGTTTCTTCTGCATTACAATTCTTTGCTAGAAGTGTACCTATCAAGTTTGTTGTTAAGAGGATGAAGCCAAATACTACTGTCTCTGTATTCTTAGAAGGTAGAGATATTAGTCGTTGGGTAAATCCTGATATTCGTTTTACTGGAGTTGCAGGTAATTCACCTTCCGTATTTAATGGAAAAGTAACTACTGATTCTGATGGTAATGTTAGTGGTACAATTGTACTACCTGCTGGTATGCCACCATTAGAAAATGCTACTTGGACTGGTGATGTAAACACAGTAGACTATGATGATACTGCAGAAGAACTTAGAGTTTCTACTGGTGTCAAGACTTTCAGATTTACATCTAGTGCAACTGATGCAGATAAATTAACAGTTGATACTTATGCTGAGGTTAAGTATTATGCAACTGGTGTTCTTCCTGAGAATCCTTCCAGCATTATTTCAACAAAACCATCATTCTTCAAAGCAAATGAAGGTGTACAGTTTGTTGATAGTAATACTGATAACCCAGTAAGACCTAATCCACTTGCTCAAACATTTAAGATTGAGAACTTTGATGGTGGTGTCTTTACTACTGGTGTTGATCTTTATGTTAGTAAGAAGAGTAGCAGTATTCCTGTAAAAGTATATCTTACAAATGTAGAATCTGACAAACCTGGCAAAAACATTATTCCTGGTACAGAGAAAGTTCTTTCTCCATCTACATTACTTAAGTTCTATTCTAATGGTAACGTATATGTAACCAAAGGTGAAATGGTAACTGGAGCAACTTCTGCTGCTAGTGGTCCTGTTGATAAAATTATTGATAAAAATGGTGTTGATCTAGTAGCATCTTCTTCTGGTAAGTTCCTTCTTACTAATGAACAAGTATATACTTTAGTTCTTAGCAATCATAATGGTCGTTCATTTAATCAGAACGAAGATCTAATTGTACCATCAATTACTTTAGCAAATAATACTGAAGGTACTTCTGGAAGATTAACTCTTGCTAAAGATAGTGGTAAAGTTTCTGCTATTAAGATTTCAAATGTTGGTGCTAACTACGAAAATGCAATTGTTACTATCGAGAGTCCACAGTTACCTGGTGGTTCTGTTGCAACAACTAGAATTGAAGTTTCTGAAGGAAAGATCTACAATGCTGAGGTTTCACTTCCTGGTTTTGGATATACAGAACCACCTTCTGTAGTTATCAAAGGAATTGGTAATGGTAGTGGTGGTGCTGTTCTTGAAACTCAAATTGAGATTGATGCACCTGCTGTTAGAATGGGTGTAGCAACTGATCAAGAAGGTATTACTAATTCTACAATCCCATCATACTTTGAGTTTGATCATCCTGTATATCTACAGAATAATACTGAATATGCACTTGCTGTTGAAACTGATTCAACTGACTATGAACTATGGGCATCAAAACTTGGTGAAATTGATATCTCAACAAGTACGGTCATCACAACCCAACCATCACTAGGTTCGGTTTACCGATCACAGAATGTTGATAATTGGACAGAGGATAATTTTGAAGATCTTAAATTTACTTTATACCGTGCTGAATTTGATATTACTAGAACTGCAAGTCTAGAATTAACAAATGAATCACTTGGTTATGATCTTTTGAGTAAGAATCCATTTGAGACTAATGCTAGTGCTAATACTCAAGCAACATCTAAGTTATTTGGTAATAACAATTCAATAGTTAATGTTAACCATAAAGATCATGGATTTGAAACTTCTGGTAAATCTTATGTGTTCTTTAAACAAGCAGTGGAAACTGGTGGAGTAACATCTGATATTTTGAATAGTTCATTATTCCAAGTTAAAAATTCTGGTATTGATTCTTATAATATTATTTCATCTATTCCATCTTCGGGTTCTGGAACTGGTGGTGGTACACAAGCATATGCTTCATATAATAGAAAGTTTGAACTTCTTTATCCACAAGTTCAATACTTGACATTTACTAGTACAAAACTACTATCAGAAGTTAAAACTACAAATGTACAATCAGTAGACTCTACTGATACTACATTCCCATCATATAGTCAGACTGAGTATGAAAAAACATTCTTAAATGAACCTCATTACTTTAGTAATCAAAAAATGATTGCTTCTAATATCAATGAAACTTTAAATAGCATTGATAATTCATTGGTATATAAATTATCACTCAGTTCTACTGTGTCTCATTTGAGTCCAGTTGTAGACTTAGGAACTACCAGCGTCAAGACTGTAACTAACAGAGTTGAACAAGCAGAAGGTGTAGAAGATAGATTTGGTAGAAGAGATCAGATTGTTGAATTCTATCCTGTTTATAAATTCCAACTAACAGGTATGGGTGGTACAGAGATTCAAACTGATCAAGCAGTTGAAGGATATACTTCTAAGGCAGTTGGTACTATTGCAAAAGTTGATGGATTAACTGTTTATGTAAGAGTTAAAACATCTCAACTATTCACAAGAGGCGAAAGAATGTCTCTTGGTAATCAACCTGGTGTAGTTGCAACTATTACTGTGGATGGAGTTGATGTTGAGGTTCCAGCAGCAGTTGTTGATACAAATCTAATTCAAGAGTTTGTTGATATTGCAGATTCTGCTACTATCGAAGCAAGAAATCCATCAACAATTACTGAAGTGTATACTAATAAGATTACAGGTAAAGCAGTTATCTGGAATAATAAGACTCAGAAATTAACTCTAAGAACTGATGTTCATCCTATTAATGATTCATTTACTGATAGAATTCAAGATGGACTATTCTACAATAGAAATTCTGTTGTTGCAGATCAATTGAGTGATATCTTTAGAGTTGGTGATTTTATTAAGTATCCAAATCAACCAGATGATGAAGCTCGTTTCTGGGAAATTGGAAGTATTGAATATACAAATGGTATTAATTTCGTACCAGAAAATACTTCTAAGAATACTTCTGCTATTGCTAAGTATGTAAGTAAGGAAGTTTCAATCAGTAATCCAGCAACTGCACTTAATGTTCATCTAACAATGAATACTAAGGATCTTGCAAACGTTAAAGTTCTATTCAAGTATAAGAAGGCATCTACTCAAGAAAACTTTGATGATATTGATTGGGAATTCTTTAATGGTAATGGTCATCCAGATGTTAGTGATATTGCTACTCCTGAGAACACTATATCTAGTGTTGTTGAGAAACAATCCTCCTATCAGGACATTACATATTCCGCGTCTGGTCTCCCTGAGTTCTCTTCATTTGCTGTTAAAATCGTAATGAGAAGTAACGATCCAGCATATGTACCTAAGATTCAAGACATTCGTGCAGTAGCTGCATTCTAATTCCGCATATGGACTATATTAAGGTTGAGGGTCATGACGGTCTTGTAAGGGACAAAAACACAGGTGCCATCCTCAATTTGGACAATTCAGCTATAGAGGCCAGAAGGAAGGCGCGGGGTTTAAGTTCCGCGCTTGAGGACATAAATATGTTGAAGAATGAACTCTCTGAGATCAAGTCCCTACTGAAAGAGCTAATAACAAATGCCAGCAGTTAACGTCGCACGTACTGATACCTTTGAACAACAAAGGGTTAAAATCAATACTATTGCAACCCAAATATTTTCAATCTCTGCTGGTGGGTCTGACCTATCAACAGGTGTTTTAAAACTTGGGGATGGTAGTCTTACAGCACCATCACTATCATTTAGTAATGAAGAAGGTTTAGGTTTCTTTAGACCAAATAACAAAACCTTAGGTATAACATCTACTGGTAAAAAACTGGTAAACTTTACCAATTCTGGATTTTATTCCTTTAAGGATTCTATTTGCCAGAAAAATATTATTACTGATCTTGTTACCAGTAATCCTGGTTCTCTCTACGATGCAGGATCATTTAATGATGTACAACTATTAGGTGGTACTGGTGAAGATGCGACTGCTAATATTAATGTTACTGCATATATTTTTAATCAGGTTTCTGATGGTGTTGGTTATTCCGTTGGTCAATATAATGAAGCAGGTTTAGAAGGTGGTAATGGTAATGATGATGCTACCATTAACTTTGAAGTAAAAGGTTTAGAAGCAACTGTTACTAACGGTGGTAATGGATATTTACCTGGTTCGTACACCAGTGTCCCTGTACAGAACGTAAGTTCTTCTGGTAGTGGTGAGACTGCCTCGGTTGTTGTAGGCGGTACAATCAATTATGGGGGTAGTATAACAGCTGCTGGTAGTAGCTATGATCTCCTTGCAGGTGAATCTGAATCAACATACAATAATTTAGTAGTAATTGCAGCAAGTCCAGCACAGACATATACTGTTACTTCTGTTAGTAATCCTGGTACTCCTCCACCCAATAGCATCTATCAGTTAAATGGAACAGACAATCCAGCATTAACTCTTGATAGAGGAAACACATATAGATTTGATATTTCAGATTCATCTTTAAGTGGTCATCCATTTATTTTCCAAACAACAGGTGGTGCTGCTTTAGATGAACAATATTTCCAATTAGTAGAACCTTCTGGTGGTAACTTTGTTGACTTGGTTATTAAGGAAGATGCTCCTCTTGGTGATATTGAATATGCTTGCCAACTTCATGCTGGCATGGGTAACACCATTACTGTAGTAAATGGAACAGCTGGGTTCTATGGTCATGGAATGACTGCAAACGTTACAGTTGGTGGAAGCAATACAGTTACTGGATTTGAGATTGTAAATATTGGTGAAGATTATGCTGCTAGTGATGTTGTATCTGTAGATATTTCTGGTGGTAGTGGGTTTGAATATACTTTAGGAACTCCTGTATACGCAGGTATTGTAGCTTCTATCGATTTTAATAACGATGGTACTGGATATAATAAAAACGATACAGTAACTGTAAATGATGCTGATATTGGTGGTAAAGGTGGATCTAATTTTGTTGCTACAATTACAACACAACCAGGTGCCGTTGATAACTTTCAATTTGTATCTAAAGGAACTGGATATCAAACAGGAGATAATTTAAAACTACCTGATACAACAACAGGTGTTAACTGTACAGTTAATGGTACAGTTGCTCTAGAATGTACTTGGACTACTGGATCTAATAACGTTACTGTTAGTAGCACTGCTAATTTGGCAGTTGGTATGACTATGAGTGGTACCGTTGAATTTTCAGGAGTTATAACTATTGTTAATATTCTCAGTGGTACGTTAATTACAGTATCTGATAGTCCAACTATAGATGGTTCAGGTATATTAGATTTCTCAACAATTGATCCTGCTACTCAACTTGAGGTTGCGAGCACTACTGGTATCTACAAGGGAATGGTTATCACATTCACTTCTGGTACTGCAGCACTACCTACTGCTGAGACAACTGTAGATGATGTTGATAGGGTCAACAATACCGTTACAATGTCCCAAGACTCGCAGACTCCAGGTACTGCTGTAGCGACGTTTACTCCTGAGTATGGTGCAAACCCAACTACAGATTGGGAAATTGAGGTTGGAACTTTAGGTGTTATAGATGCTGCAACTATCAACAACCCAGGTAATGGTTACGAATTCCAAGATAATCTATCAATCAATCCTATTTCTTTGGTTGCCCCACAGACTTTTGCTGTAACCAATATTGATACTCAAAAGATAGACTTTACTACAACTATTGCTGATGCTGGAATGGTTGTTGGTGATACCTTGAGTAATGGTACTGAGACAGCAGTAATCATTTTCAAAAATAGTATTGGTGGAAATGTTGACTATGTTTTAGTTGAGGATGGTGACTTCCAAACAACTGATACTATTACCAACACAAGAACATCTGTTGGTTATACAGCAAATACAATTCTCCCTGGTTACAGATATAAAATTGATAATCAGTTAGAACCAACTATTACCATGTATAGTGGTGATACTTATGATTGGGATGTATCTAACGATAGTAATGATGGTCATACCTTTGCATTTAGTGCTTTCCCAGATGGTATCTTCGGTCCAAGTAAAATCGAGGACGTTGCTGTAACTACAGTAGCATCTTCAACTGCTATTAGTGTTCCTAGTTCAGCTGGTATCTTAGCAGGAATGGAAGTTGTATTGATTACAGGACAAGGAATTGTTTCTGGAACTAAAGTTGCATCTGTGGATAGTGCAACTGCCATCACAATGGATACCCCTGCTTTAATCACTGGTAGTTGTGTTTGTACGTTCCGTGGTGTTGAATATACCAATGGTGTTGAAAGAATTGGTAATATAGTTAGATTTAGACCATCAGCTGATACCCCAAATCCACTTTACTACTATTGTAAACAAGAAAGTTCTGGTCATGCTGATGAAGGTGGAACAGATGGTAATGAAGTAGCAATGACTGTTGATCAGAGCAACCCTAGGGTGTTTGGTTCTGATGCTGCGTTCATTGTTGGACAAGTTACTTCAGTTGATACTATCGTAAATGATGTTGAAACTGGAACTATTACATTAAGTGATGTTCAATCAACAGAAGCAACAATTGGAACTGTAAATTATACTACTGGATCTGGTTCAACTTTTACAGCAACTAATCGTTTTAAGACTCCTCAGATTGAAGGTACTAATGATGTAGGTGGTTTGACATTATCCAGTTCAAATACAATCTTTACTGGTTCTATTAATGTTAATGATCTGATTCAGATGAGTCATGTTACTGGTGTTATTCAAACCAGTGGTGAAATTAAATCTACTACTAGATTCAATGTAAGTGATAAGTTAAGACTTGCAGAAAACGTTGTTTCTACTACTTCAACTGATGACCTTGTATTAACAGCATTTACTGGAAGACTTGTTAAAGTTACTAATAATACTGCACTAGTCATTCCTTGTGGTGGTGATACTGAAAGACCGATAAATGACGACGCACAGGATGGTGCTATCAGATTTAACACTGATACCAAACAATATGAAGGATATAGTGAAGATACTCAAACGTGGTCTTCTCTTGGTGGTATTAGAGACTTAGATGGTAATACTACAATTCTTGCAGAAGAATCTATTGGTGCAAATGATAACACACTATGGTTTATGAATGATAACATAAACTCTGTGAAGTTTACTAAAGATTGGTTATCATTTGAAAATGCTAAGACAATAAGATCTTCAAATACTGCTGCTCCAAATTATCAGAATTGGGTTGCTAACGTAGCAGTTACTGTTGGTTTGTATCTTAAGTATGGTAACAACCTCTTTGAGGTAATGGAATCTGGTACTACTGCTACCAGTGGTAGTCCTCCCACAGATCTTACTGGTTCTCAGTTTGTTAATGGTACTACACAATTAAGATGGACTCATCTTGCAGTTGCACCTCTAATCTTCAGTGAGATTGAAGAATTGAGAATTGGACCTACAGGTGATCTTCCTGTATCAATTAATGGAGATTTAAGATTAGCAGACAATACTATTTCAACAGATATTAATGATATTATTATAAGACCTAATTCTGGTAAAAAGGTTGTTATTGATGCTCCTAGTTCTATAGCAATTCCTGTTGGTACTGATAATCAAAGAGGTGTTTCAGTTCAAGGTTCTGTAAGATTTAATACAGATTCATCACAATTTGAAGGTTATGACGGAACTAACTGGGGTTCTCTTGGTGGTGTTAAAGACGTTGATCAGAATACTTACATCATTCCAGAAACTTCACCTGGTGCTAATGAAAATATTCTATACTTCTTTAATGATAACAATAATACTCTCAGATTAACTACAAATGAACTTATCTTTGATACAATTGACACAGTAAAATCTGTAACTAGTGATGAGTTTGAATTAACTGCATCTTTACTTACTATAGATGCTGCAGCAACTACTCTAGATAACACTTCAGCAACTAATACTTTCTTACATTCTGCAAAGCAATTCTTTGATATTGGTATTTCTGCTGGTTTGACTGTTGATCCAGTTCTACGTTTGGACAATCAAGGAGATATATTATTCAACACAGGATTTGGTTCTGGTGTGTTTAGTGGAATCACACTCTACAATAAAGAACTTACAACTACAGAACTAGCAGATATTAAAATTATCACAAAAGATTTGAATGTAGTTAAAGGAACTACAAATGTTACAGGTACAGTCATTTACACAACTTCAACTGAACTTTCTGCTAAGGTTTGTGTTACTGCACATAACCCAACTACAGGAGATAAAGAGTTTATTGAGTTTGGAGTTCTTGATGATGGGACTGATGTTATCTTTACTGAGTATGGAAACATTCGTACAGACATTAGTTTAGTCACTCCTAGTTTTGTATATACTGAAAATGACGAAGTACGTCTAAATATCAACGTAGGTAGTGGTGTGGCAGATACCCAAACTGTTAATATCACGGTAGTTTCACACGTTACTAAGAAATAAAGATGGCATCTATTAAAGAGAAGCTCGACTCCGTTGGTGGATTTTCAATTGATAAAACAGTTGTAGTCGATGAAGATAGAAATGGTAAAGATTTCAATACACTTGAAATAAGAAATCGTCATTTTAGTGATAGTAAGATTCATACTTTCATTCTTAGAGGTACTAATACTGCTGTACTAGGACTTGATGATGTTGGAACTCAAATAACAATTTCTCCAAATACTGTTAATTTTATTACTGGAAATATTCTTGGTGTAAATCCTCAAGGTGTTGTATACACAGCAAAAATTGAATCTACTGTACATGCAAATGGTGCTGGTGTTGTTACATGTTTATCTTCCATGACAACTGTGATTAAAGATGATGTGCCAATAGGACAAACATGGTCTATTGAACCTATTGGATCTCTTAATAGATTTAGCTACACCACAACTAGAGCAGGTACTACCAATGTTATTAAGTGGGTTGTTTGTACTCAAGTTATAGCAATTGAATGGCAGTAAGCTAAATAAAACAGAGGAAAAATAGGCGGAGCCAAGCAGCACCATGAGTTTTAATATCAATTCCGATAAAGAGTTTATCAGGGGCGGTGATCCCAAACTGATCGGTGATAATGAACTTACTATTAGAGGTGGAACAGGATCATCAGAACGTGAGATTTTACGTACTCAACTTGATGCCACTACTGGACTACCACGTGTCGGTATTAACCGAACTGGACAAAGAATTAATAACGTTTCTATTTTAACACCAGGCGCTGGTTTTCAGACACCACCTAGTGTTATTATTGGACAACCTAATGTAGCAGGTGGAATTCAAGCACTTGCCTCTGCCTTTATATTCAATGGCGAAGTTGTTAATATTGCCATTAATAATCCTGGTTCTGGATATACTACCCCTCCTTCTGTAACAATATCAAGCGAAACTGGTGTAGGTGCAACAGCAGAAGCTTTCCTCGATACTGTTGACTATGAACTTGATATTAATGGTGCTATCAGAACTTCTACATCTATCATTTCTGATACTGCTAGAATTCTAAACCTTGATATTGATAACTTTATTACTCCTGACGCCAATTTCCGCGCACCATATTTGAAGAATTTCCAGAATAATACTGGTATTCCTTGGAGTGGAAATGTTATTATTCAAAAAGATTCATACAGATATTTTGGTGCTAATCTTTATCAGGCACTTAATACTGGTAAGACTGATGCGGAGAATGCTCCTACACATATAGATGGTATAGAATTAAACGGAGAAGTTCAATTCCAACACATCGGTTTCCGCGTCCAAGACGAGAATTCTTTTGGATATAATACTACTGGAGACGATGGTATTTTCCCTCGTTCAGTAACACCTATACTAGGTGATAGATCAAATAAAATTGCAACTACAGAATACGTCCTTAACCTAGCAACGAATGACGTTGGTGGTCGTGTTTATGTTTCACAGCAGATTGGTAATGACCAGAATGATGGTCGTTCTGCTGTAAACCCAGTTAGAACTATTAAGAAAGCAGCACAATTAGCATGGGAAACACCTGGTGTTAAAGAAACTATTATTGTGTCTGGTGGAGATTATGTAGAAGATAACCCAATTTCATTACCTCCTGATGCATCAATCGTTGGTGACAACTTACGTTTGGTAATCGTCAGACCTGCCAACCCTGGCAAACACATGGTTAAGTTTGGTGATAAGAACTATGTAATTGGTGTTACTTATAGAGACAAGGTTGACTCCATTGGAGATCCAGTCTCTACTTGGGACTTTGCTATGGTCTTTGACGACAAGCAAAGAATTATCATCGATCAGGACGCCAATGGAGATGCTGGTGTTAGTTTCCCAGTTGGTCACCAGATCTTTGGACCAGATCAATTCCGTGTTAAATTCCAAGAAAACACTGGTTTATCAAATCTACAAACTGGTCTAGAGGTAGTTGGTCTTAACACTGGTTCTAGAGCAAAAATTATTGGTGTTACTTTTGATCAGACAGTTGGTGTTGGATCGTACTTAACTGGTAACCTTGATGTTACCTTAACCAGTGGTTCTTTCCTAGAGGGTGAAAGTTTTAATTACATCGTTACAGGTTCTGCAGGAACATTAGAGTCTCAACTTAATGTAACTGAGACTGCTGGTGAAATGAAGTTAAAACTAACTTCTGATCCATCTACAGATATTCCACCAGGTACATACGTTTATATTGATGATAATGATGATATTGATTTCACTCATGGTTTCTATGAAGTTAAGGAAATCAATGATGATGATTCTCCTAATTTCTGGATAGTAGAATTTGTACCTATCCTAGATTCTCCTACATGGGATAGCACTAGAACAGCAAATATTGATATATACACAGCAAATATTGTTGAAGAAAGAATTGATACTACATCTCTTCAATCAATTAGAGCTGAGGGTGAGGTTGTATCTTTTGATGAAGATGTTACTTCAGAATTACCTATCCAAAGAATTGATTTCTCCCTACAAGGAGATGCAAGTATTACAACTGGTGGTTTCCAAGAAGAACAATTTGGTACTTCAGAAGATATTGGTGGTATTATAATCTATACCAATGAACTTGTTGGTAGAGATAACTTCCACGAATTTAAAGATGGTCAAGAAATTGTTATCTCAGGTCTTTCAACATCTGCACCAGATTTATCAGCCCTTAATGGTAAGCAGAGAATCTATAAGGTTCTAGATGATGCTGATGGTCGTGCAAGGCGTTTTGTTATCCCTAAGAAGATGCCATCGATCACAAATGCAAATTTTGATCCTGGCCAAAATGCAATTGTAAAGTCTTACTCTAAGTCTATTACATTATCATTACTTAACTCTCCAAACACATTCCCTTTATCTACTCCTGTAGACAGAAGATATCAAGACGCATGTTTGTTACTACGTAACAATAGAGATTTTATTGCGGATGAAGTTGTTGGCAGAATTAATAATGAATTTAGTAAAAAGCATTATGCAGTATATGATATTGGTGGTACACCAACTAATCAGTTTACTCCATCTAATGCTGAATACGATCCATTCTCAGGTTTACTTACATTTACAGTTAACAGTCATGGATTGAGTCTTGGTGATGGTGTTAGAGTCGCTGACGATTCTATTGTATTTGTCTGTGCCATGGATGGTTACAGGACAGAGCATTCTAACCCACAAATTCATCATTATTCTCAAGGTAAGTCTCTACCTATCTTATCCAAAACACAGGATACCTTTACAGTTTACGTAGGTAAGACAAAGACTAACCAAGAATTTACACCATCCAATGCAGTCTATGATCCTTCAACAGGTGTCATGACGTTGACTATTGGAGCAGGTCATGGACTTGCTGTAGGTGAAGGTATGGTGTTCTCACCAAATTCATTACAGTTTAGTTGCAACATGGACGGTAATTCTTCCGTCAAAACATATCCACGTCCTGGAATTGATCCATATGCAGAAAGGTCAGTACCTATAACTGCAATTACAGATGATACAATCTCCTTGAATATTGGAGCACCTAAAGCTGATCAGTATTTCACTCCAACTGGTGCTAATTACAATGCTGCAACTGGTGAAATGGTTCTTACCATTGGACAGCATGGTCTTGGTGTTGGTAGGAATATTGTTATTAATGATAATTCATTAACATTTACTTGTGATAAAGATGGTGATGCAACTCAGCATACTTATCCTAGATCAACTGACCCTGCACATAATAAGTCTCTTGACATTCTTGCAGTAGGAAATACAACTCATACTCCAACTAATGCTGTATATGATGCAGCAACTGGTGTTATTGAAATTACTCTTACTGGTCATGGATTCTCTAATGGAGATTTTGTTAAACTTGATGACGATGCTCTTACATATACATGTGATCTAAATGGTAATGCTGATAACCATTCATACCCTAGAGCAGGGATGGATAGAACAAGTGGTCGTTGGCTTGAAATCAATAATAAGACTGCAAACACATTTGAGATTAATGTTGGAACTTCTTCTTACACTGGTGCTCATACATTTGTAAGTGCTGTTGCTGATTCACTACAGAGACAGACTGGAACTATCACAGTTAATGTTGGTTTTGATTCTAATCCTGCTAATCATTATAACCATACATTTATTACAGCAACTAATAGTGCTATTAAGCATCTACCACAATCTCCACATACGTTTGCTGGTGCTTTAACAGGTGCTGTTAAGCATTTACCACAATCTGCACATATCTTCAGAAGAGCAGCTACTAACGCATTAAGCACTGGTGGTTCTGACTTTAAGATTTACCTTGGACCTACAGAAGATATACACACTTATGTAAGTAATGGTACTGTAGACTTTGGTGGACAACAATACGCTATTAGTAACTTTACTTACGATAATAGTGTTACAGGTGCTGCAACGATTACAACATCTGCTCCAATTCCAAATCTAGCAGAAGATTCAGTTGTTGAGATTGCTGACATCCTTGTATCTTGTTCTCAAGGACAAAAGAAATATCCAGCATATAATATTCGTCTTGGTGATGATCAGTGTCGTCAAGATATTGTTCACTTCATTAATGCTCTAGTTAGAGACCTTGAATTTGGTTCTAACCATAATGTTATTGAAGGTGCTCAGAAATATATCGTTGGTGCTAAGATTGGATTTGTTGAGAATGAGATTATTCAGACTGTTCGTGCAGTTGAATATACCAGACAATTAGCAATCACTTGTATGAGAAACTGGAGGACCGAAAACGGTGTTCCTAGTGATCCTATCTACACTCCTGTATACTCATCTCTACCAAGATACTTTGATGATACTATTATCAACACAACTGCTCCAAACGCACAAGGTGTTGCTTGTGATGATGTAAGAGCTGCTATTGATAGTTTATCGTATCTATGGGTAGATGTTATGGCAAATAACACATCTGCCACATATCTAGATGCTGCTTACTTGATTTCAAGAAACAAGGATGCTATTGCTGAGCAAGCACTTGCAGATACTGAAAGTACATATCCAACAATGAATTTGGATGATGTACATCAAAGAAAGTGTCGTAGAGATATTAGATTAATGCTTCGTGGTCTAATAAGAGACCTTGTACTTGGTGGTAACTCTGGTATTGTTAATAGTTCAGAATTGTATTACACAGGTGCTGCACTAACTGGTATTGATTACGCATACTTAGCACAAACTAGATATGCTTTTGAAAGAGCTGAATTTTACGCTAAGGCAGCAATGCGTAACTGGTCTAGTGGTGACGTTATTCAAACTACTCCATCATTCTCTACTTATGATGCATCTAATGGAAATATTGTTATTAATTTCCCAGATCCAACTCAATCAATTACAACTTCTGACAGAATTGCATTCCAAGAGGGTGCAGTAACATTTACTTGTGATCAAGATGGTGATGGTAGTGAACATGCATATCCAAGACCATCTGACCCATCATACGGTAAGAGTCTTCCTATTACTGCTGTTTCATCCAGTGCTGGAGTTACTAGTGTAACATGTAATGTTGGTATAGGGGGCACTGCATCTGGTTCTACTCATGCATTCGTTAGTGCTCTAACAAATGCAACTCTTATTATTTACAACCCAGTTATTCTAACTACTCCAATTCCTCAGTTTGAAGATTGGAATACTTTAACTGATTCTACTGGATCTGCTGCTATTGCAGTTCACACACCAACAACTGCTACTTACAATCCTGCCAATGGTGACTTCACAGTTACTGTTCCTAGTCATGGATTATCTACATCTAACACAATCCGTATTACACCAGAATCATTTGCATTCAGTTGCAGCATGGATGGTAATGCCAGTGAGCATCTTTTACCAGCAGCAGGTCAAAGTGCATATGGAAATGCATTACAAATAACTGGTACAACTACAGATACTTACACAGTTAATGTTGGTGCTTCTGGTCCTGATCAACAGTGGACTCCAACTGATTCATCATACGAACCTTCAACTGGTATCTTAACATTAACTCTTGGTGCAGATCATGGATTAACTCCAGGCATAGGAATTCTTATTGAACCTAATTCATTGACATTCACTTGTACAATGGATAATAACGATTCTCAGAAGACGTATCCACGTTCAGGAATCGATCCATTTGGAGAGAGATCAGTTTCTGTTCAATCTGTTACTGAGACAACAGTTAGTGTTAATATTGGTATTGCTCCTCCTAACAGATACTTCACTCCAACATGGGCAGATTACGAGGCTGCTAGTGGTGACTTAGATTTCTATATCGGTCAGCATGGTTTAGGTGTAGGACGTAATATCGTTCTAGAGAATAATTCATTAACCTTTGCTTGTGATCAAGACGGTTATGCTACTGATCATACTTATCCTCGTCCTGGTACTGATCCTTGGGCTGGTAAGTCTATTGCTATTACTGCTGTTGAACAGAGTACCGTTACACCAACCGATGCTCCATATGATGCTGGAACTGGTGAGATAACATTTACAGTTGATAATCACGGATTCAGTAATGGTGATTATATTAAGATAGCAGATAACTCTCTAACTTATGGTTGTACTTTAGGTGGTACTGGTGTTCATACTTATGTTGGTGGTACTGCAAGCAGTGCAGTAATATCAGGTGGTAACTATGCACACTCATTTGTATCTGCTGAAACAAACGGAGTTACATCTAATGTTGGTAACTTACCTAATGCAGTTACTAACGTACAATACACTGCAGCAACAGGTGATATGGTTATCACCTCTAATAGTCATAACTTATCAACATCCAATACAATTAATATTGCTGACAATGCATTAACATTAAGTTGTGCAATGGATGGTAATTCTACTAATAAGACTTATCCTAGACCAGGTGATCCTGTATCGGGACAATCTATTGCTATCAGTGCAGTTACATCAAATACATTTACTGTAAACGTAGGTGCATCACCTGCACAAACTCATAATGTTACTGATGCTGATTATAATCCTGAAACAGGTGAATTAGTATTAACTACTTCAAATGCACATGGTCTAACTGGAAGCACCAGTTTTACACCTACTTCTGGTACAGCATATAACCCAACAACGGGTATTATGAGTATCACAACAACTGTTGCTCATGGTCTTGTAGTTGGTGATAAGGTTAAGTTAGACGATGGTGCTGTATCATTCAGTTGTGCATATGGTGCTGGTAATCATAACTACGTTGGTTCTACACCTGATGGTTTAGATGCTGTTATTGATAGTAACGGAGTTGTATATGATGTTACTGATGCTGATTATACTCCAACTACAGGTAACTTAAAGATCTATCTTGAGTTATCAAATGGTGGTGCTGCTCATAGTTTAACAACTTCTGATACAGTACAAATTAGAAATGGTTCTTTAAAATTCCAGTGTAGTGCAGATAACTACAATTCAACTCATGCATATCCACGTGAAACTGATCCAGTTTCAGGACAGAAACTTACTATTACCAATGTATACTCTGATAGTATCGATGTTAATGTTGGTGTTAGTTCTCCAGGAACTGCTTATCCACGTTCTTCTGACCCTGTAAGTGGTGAGGACATTGAAATTCTTGCTGTTACTTCTAATACCTTTGATATCCAAGTATTAGATTCTGCACCTTCTACTAACACAGATGCACATACATTCTTAAGTGGTGTTGCTAATAGCATAAGAAAGACAACTATAAGTATTAGACTTGCTCCTGATTCTCTTGCATTTACTTGTGATAGAGATGATAATGGTACAGTCCATACCTATCCTAGATCAACTGATCCTGCATACAATACAGCATTAGCAGTTGTAGCATATACTTCTAACACACTTACGGTTAATGTTGGAAAGGCAAGTGCTGGTAGTTCTTATCCTCGTGCAGGATTCGATTATATTTCTGGTCGTTGGATTCCTATTTCTGCTGTAACTACAGACACATTTAAGATTAATGTTGGAAATTCTTCTTACACTGGTGGTCATAAATTTGTAAGTGCTGCAGCAAATGCAATTGCAAGACAGACTGGATGGATTAGAGTTAATGTAGGTGCTGCTGGAATAGGTAGTTCTCTTCACGTCTTTAAGGGTGCATCAACTAACGCTATTAAGTTTGAACCTCGTGCTACACATACATTTGTTGGTGCAGCTGCTAATGCAGTTAAGCATCTTCCACAAGCAGGACATTCGTTTAGATATACTCAGAATGAATCAATTAGTGTATATGCACCAGGATCTGCTCCTCTATGTGCAAACGTAGAATCTAGCATCTCTACTGAGATGGAAATTGTAGATGGTATTCTAGAGTATGCTGCTAATCCTGATGCTACTTCAGCGATTGAACCTGGATCTCTTACTAAGACATATGGAACTTTATTTGATACCTCTGCTCTTATTACATATCCAGATAATTTCATCTATGATGCTAATAACCAAAGACTTTCAATTCGTGGTATTTACGATGATTATCCTATCATTGAGGCATCTCCATATACACAGAACTCATCTGTTATCTCCTTCTTAGGAGGTGGTGGTGCTCTAGTTGATGGTGCTAAGGTTAAACAACCGAACTGTCCTTTCCCAGGATTAGAACTTGATGGATCTGCAACCTTCCCTAATCAGGGTAAATCAATGGTTGCATCTGCATTCACGATTGTGTCCTTTGGTGGTACAGGTTACAAGATTACCAATGACGGTTATGTTCAGTTGGTGTCTGTGTTCGTTATCTTCTGTGCTGACGGTGTTGTTGCTGAGACTGGTGGTTATGCATCTATCACTAACTCTGCTACTAACTTTGGTATCTACGCTCTACGTGCTACTGGATACAGAGATGAACCATATGTATTTGACGTTGGTACAATCACTAACGTTTCTTCTACTCCTACTGGTAGAACCATATTTACAGTTGGTCAACTTGGTAGAGAACCACTAGAGCATTATGTTGTTAAGATTGCTGGTCATTATAATACCAATCCAGACATAGAATTCTTTGTTGATGCTGTTGGTGCTGTTACAGTTGGTCCTCCTTTCTCTGCACAATTAACTATTGATAATGGTACTGGAGATTCAGTTGATGTAACTAACCTTGCTAATGGTCAGCAAATCTCTCCTGGATCACTTGTTGGTGAAACTATTAGTCTACACAGACCATCTATTGTTAACTCCTCATCACATACTTGGGAATTTGCTGGATCAGGTACTAACTACCTAGCACTACCTGAGAACGGTGGTACTAAGGTTGTTGCTAACGAGCAAGTATCTCAGAACTACGGTCGAGTTTACTGCTCAGGTACTGACGAACTTGGAGACTTCAAGGTTGGTACATTCGCACAAATTGAAAACAGAACTGGTGCTATTACCTTTACTGGTACTGTTACCATATCTGAAGTTGAATTCTTGAAATTAAAAGGTGGAGACACTGTTGTTACTGGTTTTGACGCATCTAACACATTGGGTGGTGCTAACTCTAGTGACTCTAAACTACCTACTCAGAAAGCAGTTAGAGATTACATCACTAACAACTTAGGACCTTACATCAACAAACCATACTCTACTAACGCTGTTCCTAGAGCATTGGTTGAATTGACTGACTCTGGTAAGATTTCTGTTGATCAGATTCCAGCACTTAGACCATTTGAAGTCTTCACTATTGCTAATACAACAGAAAGACTTGCAATCGAAGGAGCACTTGCTGGTGACATCGCTATTGAACAAGACACCTCAACGTCATTCATTCTTAACAATGATCTATCCAGTTTATTCTTAGGATTTAGTGTTGATACTTCACTACAGTTTACTCTAGGTGATATCTTTACTGGTAGTGTATCTAATGGTCGTATGCAGGCTACTGAATACAGACAAGGTGTTGTATTCAGAATCAATATTACTGATGGTGGTTCTGGTTATGCAGCGGCACCAACTATTACTATTACTGGTGGTACTCCTCAGTCTGGTTCAGTTGAGGCGAAAGCACAAGCAGTCATAGCAAATGGTGAGGTTGTTGCAATTGATATCATTAAATTCAATGGATTTACAGGTGGTAAAGGATATACAGTTCCTCCTACTGTAACAATTGCTGCTCCACAAGGTAGTGGTACACAAGCACAAGCAGTTTCTCTAATTGAATCTAGATTATATGGTGATATTGTAAACAGAATTAAACTAGAAGATACAGATCAATTTGATTCTAGTGATGTTCCTGCTGTTACTATTAATATTGACAGAGCAGTCAACACATCTGCTAATGATGCTAATAACTGGGTATCACTATCTTCTAATCAGATATCTGCAACTGACATTGTATCTGGTGTTGTTGAAACTGATAGATTGGCATCTGGTGGTGCTGCAAACTCCTTCACATTCTTACGTGGTGACCAGAACTTCGCACTAGCGGTTCAGTCTATCAAGGGTGCTGAGAAGAGATACTTTGCAAAACTAACTCAGAACTTTAATAGTGGTTCTAGTGAGATGGTATTCTCCACTCTACCTGAAGCACTAGTTGGTCATCAGATTTTAAGTAATGTTGTTGGTATTCAACCTAATACTAATATAACTGGTGTTTTAACAACTGGTGGTTCAACAACAATTTCAGTTAACAACCCATGTACTTCATCAATTGCTGCTGGTACTGTTATTGAATTTGAACGTGGTGAATCTCCAATCATCTTTGATTCTACTTACACTCAAGGTAACTTTGTTGATACCATTGTTATTTCTAATGGTGGTACTGGATTCACTAACGGTCAATACTTCGATCTTGATTTAGTTGGTGGTACTGGTACAGGACTTAAGTGTAACTTAGTTATTACTGGTGGTGCCATTTCAGAACTAACTGTTACTGATGGTGGTAGTGGATTTGATGCTGACTTTAACATCAGTCAAGCACCAACTGAAATTGGTGCAGGTTCTGGTTTAGTTTTACTTGCTAAAGTAAGCACTGTTAATAGACAGTATGCAAACGTTGCGGTAGACGTTCAGAGAGTTTCTGATCTAACTATTTCTTCTGACCTATACGGTACTATTGGTGTTGCGAGATTTAAGAAATCTCAATTTACTATCGGTGTATCAGGTAATGGTTCTGTTGATCTAAATGTTGGTGCTGACTCTGGTCTTGATGCTGACCTTCTAGATGGTGCTCAGGGTGCGTTCTATCTAAACTCTGGTAATCAGAATGCTGGTACTCTACCAACTGACCGACTTGCTGGTACATATAATATTAGCGTTTCTGGTTCTGCTGGTAACTCACTAAGACTGGCAACTGGTACTAACAACCCAACTTCTAACCCATCTCCTGATAACTTTGTTGGTGGTATTGTTTCTAACACTGTTAATAATAGTTCTAACCAGTTAGATGATGGTGGTTCTAAGAACCTAGTAATGACCATCAGATCAGGTGGTACAAGTTTTGATGCTTCATTTGGTGGTGTAAGACAACTTGCATTCACAGATAATAATAACATGTGGTTGCGTGGTTCTGGAACTGGTGTAACTACATTTGGTTCATGGTCATTAATGTGGAACTCCCTTAATGATGGTATTGGATCTGGAATGGATTCAGATAAACTTGATAACAAGGAAGGTACTTGGTATCAGAATGCTCTCAATATTAACGCAGGAACTTTATCTGATAATAGATTACCTGACTGGATTAGTGAGACTGCATTTAAAGATAAACTTGAAATTAGATCATACAGTGGTGATAGTCGCTATAAGATCTATGTCTCAGGTCAAATTTTAAATGCTTCACCATTTACTCCAGGTAACTCAATTAACCTTTATAATGCTAACGGTCAGGGTACTGGTGTTATTGAGATTGATAATATTATTGTTAATAATGATTCAGATAATGCAAATGACTACACAATTATTATTGGTAGGTTAACAACTGGTAACTTTACTGGTGCTGAAACACTTGGTACAGCATCTGATAGAAAAGAATTCCAAGACTTCACAATTGATATTGGTAACACAATTCCTGTTGCTACTCTTGAGAGTGATGGATCTACTGCAAACTTAAGACTTGGTAGAAAGGATGGTACTGCTTCCTCACCAGGTATCTACTTTAGTTCTTCTGCACAGACTGCTAATTATAATACTGCAATAGTTGCTTCTGGTGGTACTTCAACTGATGGTTCTGGTTCACTTAACGTTCAGGTAGAAAATGCAGACGCATTTACTCAGAATGGATCTGTTATTTGGAACGCAGGTAATATTGAGTTCCAGTCATCAAACATTGCAAATAGTGGAGTTAAGCGTGATGCTAACGGTGGATTCTCTGCTGGAACTATTACTCTTGACACTGCTGGTGGTGCTGAACTAGTTGGTGCTGCTTC
>VMHT01109572.1_pt1 | contig 28929 bp, 39 predicted proteins | sample 4693611 | NCBI WGS metagenome assembly VMHT01 (sample SAMN12280063, study PRJNA550983) | marine metagenome | isolation source: seawater sampled from same location over 5 years 0.02-0.2 micron viral filtrate | place: USA: collected off the coast of southern California halfway between the port... ... | reverse complement strand
TAGTGGTAAATTTGCCTTTATCGTCTTCTTGTTCTTTTTAAAAATTGTTTATGTATTTCTTTTGGTAAAGTATTTTTAATTACTTTTTCACCGACTTTAAAAAAATCAATAAATTTTCTATGCTTTACATAAGGTGTATATGCTACAAGAAGTTTTAAACCTTCACGTCCTTTCCTTCCTTGCCTTTCCCATACACCATAAGTCTTTGAGCCAGACCCTCTAGGTATGCCTTGAAATCTTGCACCTTTTCTTTGTGCGTCTTCTGTTATATCAATTTTTGCTAATAGACCACCTTTTTTAGATAACTTAACAATGTTGCCATATTGACCAGACTTAGCCTTACCATCTCTTGTGGGTGACGGATAGGCGGATCTTCTTGCCTGTTCACTTTCACCACTATAAATGTAATGCAGATATTCAGCCGCCCAATCTTTTACTCTAACTACCATAGCCATAGCATTGGGTTTCGCAAATTGTGAAATGACAACAGACTTAACTGTTTGTGGTCTTGGTCTGTCTAATTTATCGTGTAGATGTGATCTTTCAGCATTAACAACTCTTTCGCCTGTATGATTCATAGCTTCAGATAATATCTTATTGAATTTCTTTTTGCCTAAGTTTTTATCTAATTGTCTTCGAATTTGTTTATGATTTGTTTTAAGCGTAATTCTCATTTATAAATTTGCCCAATATGATTTGCCTTCAAACTTTAGACCAAACTCTTTTGCTTTTTTTAATATAGTAAATTTGCTTTTACCTGTAGATAAAGCAACATCATTTACTGATTTGCCTTTGTCAATATATGCTTTAAGTATTTGCCTTTCAAGTTTCATAGATTTTTATAATAACTTATTAACTCATCAAGATAAAATTTGCCTTTCTCTAAATCTTGTATGTTTTGATCTTTGTATTTATGTCTATGTAAATACTTTATTACATTGCCTTCAAGATACGAAGGGAAATTTGCACCTAACTGTTGCCTTATGTAATCCAAACATTCAACTTTGCCTTTATTGTAATGTGGCGGTTTATTTACCATGTCTGCCATTTTTTAACCTCCTAGTTAATTCACGTTTACATTTGATTCTTAATTTTGCATTTGCCCTTTCACTTTTCACTATCTCCACTAACTCTTTGTAAGATGTGTTCTTTATATAATAGTGTTCTGTTGTGTATTTGCCTGTCTTTCTGTCGTAACTTTTTACGCTTGGTTTTAGTTTTGTTGGCATGTTTAAATATTTTGTCCCAATTTGCGTCTATTTTGTTTTTGTTTTCTTTTCTTCTCTTACTACCTTTGCCTGTCATAATTAACCTTTTCAAAATTTGCATAAGGCAGAGATTTTGAAAGACTTTCTTTAATTTGCATTAAATCTGTTGGTATCATTCTAAACAATTCTTGCATACTAAAAAAGACAACATCTTTCTCTTTTTTATGTGCATTTATCATATTTGCCTTTTCATAATCATAGTCACACACTAAAGCATATTTGCCTTTGTCATAATCATAACACCTAATTTGCGGCTCAAGCTCATAATAGCCATTTGCCTTAATGCAATCTTCTAAGGAATCATAAGCACGATATATCATATCTAACATTTGCATTTGCCTTTTTCTTTGATCTTCTACTAAAGATTTCTTAAATAACATTTTTGCCTTTTCAAATTTTATTTCCATATCTACACCAACAATTTTATAGATACGTTTCATACAAAATTTGACATAAAAGTGTGTGTAGTGTGTAGTCCTTACGGACTACTACACACTCACTACACTAATATAATGTGTGGTGCACACACACTACACTTTCTACACACTTTTTACGCACACTTTTTTTATCCATCATAAGGGTTAAAATTAATTAGTCTATAACCAAAAGAAAGATCAACACCCTCAACATCTTTAACGTGTTCTACAACACCATTTGCTCTAAGTCTATCAAGAGACCTATTGATCTTATCTCTACTGATCTCTTTACCTGAAACATTAAAATTTGCATGATGTAAAAATGATCTTGCAGTAAACCATTTATCTCTTGGTTCTTCTTCATCTAAAGCCAATGAATACATTAAACTAGCTATCTTCTTATCTGTAGCTTGTAAAATAGCTTCATTAACATTTTCTTCATCTTCTTGCTCCTCGTCATCATCAACCTCTATCAATAAGCCAGAAGTCATCTCAAGTCCAGCACCAATAAGATTTTCTTCGTGAAACTTAAATCTTTTCTTTGTCATACCCATACCATCTTTATTCTTAGTCTGCTCAAAATTGACATACATAATGCCTTCATCATCCTTTCTTTTAACTTTAAACTCTCCATCTATACTTGCATCAAGCACAGAAGAACCTCTAGCTCTGTTGAGATTACCTCTACCTGTGTGATGTACTAGCAAAACAGCACATTGGTAATCATGTATTAGCTGATCTGCCGCTTTTACAAACTTATTTACTTCTTGAGCTGAGTTCTCATCGCCAGAAAATGATCTTTGAAACGTATCAAATATAATCAAACCAATATCTCCAGACTGGTCTTTTATAAGATTTATCTCATCTTCAAGCTTTTTATACTCATCTTCTTCATTTATTCTTGCACCTCTGTTAGATAAAAACAGTTGTGCGTCTTGTAATTTAGTATTTGCCTTCTTTTCTTCAGGAGTGAAAAACAGCTTATGACCATAGCTACTTTGATGGAAAGCTAAAAGTCTTTTACGCATACCTGAAAGACCTTCTCCTGCTAAATAAATAACATTTGACCTATTTGCCTTACACCCATAAAACTCTGTTCCAGAAGCGACAGCACACGCCATAGCTATAGCTATAAAGGATTTGCCTGATTTAGGTTCGCCAAATACAGTAATGAGTTTTTCTTGTTCAAAGCAACCTTCTATCAACCATTTAGGATTTTCTACGTTTAATATTGCTTCTTTGACTGTTTGAAATCTTAATGAACCTCTTGGTATTTTTTGCTCTTGCTTATTGATAAAAAGCTCAAGTTCTTCAGGTGTCTTAAAATAATTGCTTTCAAGTGCATCGTAAAGATCATCCTTGTCAGCAAAATCTTTTGGCGGCTCAACTACCTTAACTTTACATTTTTGCCTTCTAAGATGATCTGATAGATCATTTGCACATTTCTTGCCAGCTTCATCATTGTCAGGAAAAATAATAACCTCTCTACCCTCTATTGGACTCCAGTCGGCTTTTTGCCATGCATTTACGCCACCATGCCAAGTCACAGAGTCGCCTTGCCAAATCTTCTTAGCAGCAACTGTAGCCTTCTCTCCCTCATTTATTAGTATAGGCTTGTCTGGGTATTGGTTTTGAAAATAAATTGGCAGTAAGCCGTCTGGTCGCTTCATACGCCAATTACCATCATCAAGCTTGGTAAATGGTGCGTATTTTTGCTTTATCCAATGCTCTTGTGGAAAACGCATAACTACAAAGTCTAGAGAATATCGCAATGATATTATGGCTTCACTTTGTAGTTTGTGCATTTCTGCGTTAGAAATTGACTTAGCACCACTTTTAGTAGGAGGTTTTATACATAAAGGGGGTGGTGCTAAGTCATAACCGCATAGGTTGAGTATATCGCTTACTTCCCTATTTTCCCTCTTAATTAAATCTACTATACCACCACCATCGTCATTTTCAAAATCAAACCAAGTGGCACTAGCTATATTAACTACTAGCGAACCTTTGTTGCCGTAACGCCATTCGTCACCTTTTTTGACCTTTGGCTCGCCTAGTAGTTCTAAGACAACTTGTGGTGCGATTTGCACCCAATCAATATTAGAAGGGTAAGTCGTCATCTGTTAGCCCATCTACTGTACCTTGTTGTGTTTGTTCACCAACATCAACATTTTCCGCCCATTCAGGTATTACAAACTCAGTTTTTCTTGGCTTAAAACCAACAAAATCAAAGTTTATCTTAGCAGTTTTACCTAAACCAACCTGTATTGATTTTGCATCAACATATTTAAAGGTTGGCAAGTTTGGCTCTTTGCCATCTTTTTCATGCCAAAAAGCAGCTAACATTTTATTAAACGCAGAAGTTTCACAATAGCTAAATCTTTGCCATAGTAAAGGTCTATCTGTGCCATCCGTATAAAGCCATGTAGACATAGCTCTTTTATAGGTTTCATCAGGTCTAACCCCAACTACGCCAAAGTTATCATCCCACACAAAATCAAAGCCAGATGTAGGGTTATAAGCACCCCAACCAGACTGAAATGTTTTAGGATCAAGTTGCAGGTACTCGAATTTAACATTCTCATCACCTACATAGAATTTAAGCTCTCCAGCTCTAAATGAAAGAAATGATGTAGTAGAGTCACTACTACCCATCCCACCTAGTATATCAACCATAATACTCTCCTATTGGTTAATGTATAGATAATTTACCTATACTATCTAAATACTCAACTTCAAGTCTGAGATAGTTTCTTTCCTTGAAGTCACTAAAAGTCTCGTCATTAGCTATACCTAACAATGACAAGACCACATTGACCTGTTCAAATTGAACACGACAAAAATCGTTAAAATCATCTTCATAAATTATATTCACTAGCATATCGTAATACTTTTTCACGATCTTTGCATAGGCTCTCTAAAGTGCTTAGATATACAGCTTGATTATTGCCTTTATCTCTGCCAGTTAATAAATAAATGGGTACAAGTGTTTGTATAGGTCGCCTATCATATTTAAAAATTAAGATAGGTATGTATCTATCTTTTGCTGCTATACATACTTGTGTCCACCATTCCTGTTTATATACAGACTTTTCTGTTCCAGCATATCTTTTACACTCTATAGCAAAGTTATCCCAGTAAATGTCTGCCTGTCCTTTATATTGTGTTTGATCTAAATTTCTTTTAACTCTATCTGCTGACCCTGTAGACTCTAAATAATGATTTATTGCAGACACTATTTGCCTTTCAAAGTTATGACCCTTTGCTCTGCTATTCACCATCTTTATAATCCAAATAAAAAATATAAGCTACACTTATAATCATGCAAATAGTCGTTGTTAAAAATATACAATTACTTGTTATCATCCATCATCCTTTCTTCTTGTTTTTTTAAAGATTTTTCTATGTATCTATCTATTTTATGTGCAATATAATCTATGAGCCTAGCCCACATATTCTACCAAAGTCTTTTTACGCTTATCATCAAACTCTATAACTCTTTTACCTGAGTCGTAGCCTATCGTAGTACGCCCTTCTTTACCCTCAATAAATATAACTTTTTCTTCAGACACTATCCTTACCATGTGAAATTATGCCTAGCTTAATTAACATCTCTGTTGCTCTACCAATATCAGTTCTATTAGTAGCAGCAAAAATATTAATCTCAGTATGCATATCTTCTGATACCCACAATGCTTTTTTTGTTGCTTTTTTATCATCCATTTTATTTACTCTCCGTTTAAAATATTATTATGTAATTGGTTTATAATCAAGTAAGGGCAAAAAGGTAATACTCTCCAAAACCAATACTCTCATTACTTATTTGCCCTCTTAACTGTTATCGTTTTTCTTCTAATACTATAAGCATCACTAGCAGGTATAACTCTCTCTGGTTTAGCTTTATAGTTAATCATTCCCCAAGAAACGACATAATCCTCATTGACTCCTTTACTGGCATTACCCATATCGCCCATGATTTGTGATTGGTGGTAATCCACTTGTCCTTCTAAATCCCTAATCTTTTGCTTCAAGTCTAAATATTGATCAATATGAAAGTTATCTTTGATTTCTACTACAGATTCTTGGTCTGCTTCTTGATTCATAACATAAGCATCTCTACTCACTTGTGGCGTAAAATAATCTTTCTCTTTTATCCTACGATCAAAGTCTATGACTTTTTCTGCTAATTGTTCTTCAAACTCGTAATCCCTTCTATACACAAAAACTCGCAAGTCTGTTGATTCAAACAAAATTATAAGTACACCAAAATCACATTGAGTTGTCGACATAGCAGCTTTTAACTGCATTACGCCCAACCAATTAGGCGGTGTATCTGTTGCTCTTATGGAGGTGCATTTAACTTCTATTGGACATTTGCCATTAACGACAATCTTAGTGCCATTTGGGATATAGATACCCAAGTCAGGATTATTTTTGATAACCAGCTTATTAGCTTCCGCCATACCATCTAATGAACCTTCTAATGGCAGAAGTGGATGTTCGACTTTTTCTGTGATCTCTGCATCAAGATTTACTAAACCAAGCCTTCGACAACCTTCTGTCATAACTACATTCTCTAATACAGAGCCAGTAAGTTGTCGATTGGTTTGTGGAGTTCTTATATTCTCACCCTCACTTGCTCTAATGCAGTTATGCAAGGCTTCTTGTTTAGTTTGAAAGTGACCCTCATCAAATATGCAAGCCACTAAAGAATGAGACACCCTATCATCCCTAGTTATTTTAGATATGACTTTTTCGTATGCACTCATGTAATGCTGTGTAGTTTTACAGATCGAATATAGCTACGCTTACCTTTTGCAAGTTCACGCAACATTCTAATCTTAGCTTCATCATAGTCGCTGTATCTAGCAACCATTGTAAAGTCTGATCTTAGAGCATTTTTCTTAGGCTCTTGCATAATCCAATAGTTGAATTTAGTTTGCATGTTTACCTCCTTACATCTAAACATATTTACATTATGCATAGATATATAAATATGTCAATACTTATTTAAACAAAGGATTTAGGACTGGTATCTGATTTAGTTGATTTAGACATTCTTGAAAGGAGTCAAGCTCCATAGTGTCAGTTATATTATTATTTTGAAAGGTGTAGTAATTTTGTGTAGAAGTATTTGCTTTGAAAAAGATACGCTTATGTTGTTTACCAAAAAACACAAAAGCCAAAATATCTACATGATAGTTTTTGTAGACACTAGACATACTTCTTGATGGCTCTGCTGCAAAAACATATTTGCCTTCCTTAGTTTCTCTTCTGCTTTTGACCTGAACTGTGTATTTTGCGTTTGATAGCTCACACATAATATCTGCTTTGTGCTTGTCTTGTGTAGGATAAACAAAGTCGCAATACTGAATAAGAAATGCTTGCACTAACAATTCTCCTAACGCACCTAATCTTGAATTATTTTGATGATCTTCGCTTGACTTTTTCATGCCTCAAGCTCATAGGTGGCAATTAGACTTGATGCCACTCCTTGCCTTCAAACAGCAAAGCTTCGGCTTCTCTTCTTCTAACTAAGCCCTCTAAAACCTTACCATTTGCCTTATTCCATCTACGCATTTGATGTGGCACATCTTCCCAGTCTTGAGCATTTACTCTTTTTAAAAGCGTTGACGAGTTTAGATTTGCACCGCCTAGATTGAATGTCCAAGATACGATTGAATCATATTGATTTTGTTCTAATAGCACATTGACAGCTTTGGTGACTGCCTTCTCATAAACAGCTACATCTTTTAACAGCAGTTGTTCTGCTTCTTCTTGGGTTATCGTATCGCCTTCTTTTACGCCTTTGGTAGAACCATAGCCAATAGTCCAAACACCAGCAGCACATTTGTAAGCTTCAAGTTTACAACCCTCAAACAATTTTATAAGGGATAAACCTTCTGTAGAAATAATGATATTACTCTCCTTTGTCGCTAGTATGCGAGGCACCAAAGTAAAAAGATATGATTGCACTAGCTAGTCCACCAAGATAGCCAAGCACTAAGTTTATCAAAGCTTCGCTATTTTGTTCTGGTGGTTGCAGCGTTACTAAAAATATATAACCTAGGAAACCGCCAATAGTGCATAAGCCAATAATTCTTGCAGTCCAATCCTTGCTGAACATACCTCTAGCGTGCTGTTTGTCTTGAGTTTCAAGTTTAAAGATATCAACATCTAACTCTTTCATTTGCGTCTCAAACTCTTGCTCTGCTTTTTTAAGCTCTAGCATTTGTTCTGGCGTTGCACTTTGCAAAGCTTGTTGGATAGATTTTTGATCATTAGATACGCCAAGCACTTGTGCTATCTTACCCATAGCCATACCGCCTAAAGGCGTGCCAAGTGCTGATCCGATTGTCGGTGCTACAGCTCCAACTATGTTTTTAAGTATTGCTTTCATAACACCACCGCAGTTAAAACCGCTATTGATAAAGCACCAACAAAGCCAAAGACACCAAAGGTTGCCATTTTCATAGTGTTATTGATAGATGCTATCTCTTGTTTAATTTCTTTAAATTCATTGAAAGCTGTTTTCCATCTTTCAGCATTTTCTTTTTTAGATACAGCTAAATCTTTGGCTACATCTTGAACTGTTAATCTTTTAGCTTTCATAAGTATATATAGATAATTTTTGCTTTTTACCTTTTACTTTAATTGGTTCTAATGATTTTAACCTAAATTTTGACCTTTTTTTAGTATTTTGTCCAATAATTATATCAACACCAACTTCTTTAGTAGCACTTTCAAGCCTAGCTGCTGTATTAACAGCGTCACTAATAGCAGTATAATCAAAGCGTGTATCACTTCCCATATTACCTATTATCGCTTCTCCTGAGTTTATGCCTATACCTATCTCTATGCCTAGATCGGCTTGCATCATATCTTCCTGTATTTTCAATGCTGCTGCTATGGCTTTATTCTCATGTTCAGGCAAATCTATAGGTGAGTTAAATATAGCCATCATTGCATCACCAATATATTTATCAACCATGCCGCCAAACTCTTTGACTGCATTTGCTTGAATAGTAAGAGCTTTGTTCATAATCTTTGTGACTTCTTCAGGTTCAAGTCTTTCAGATAGAGAGGTAAAACCACGCACATCGGTAAATAAAAAAGTACAATACTTTCTCTCACCACCTAGTTTCAAAAGCTCAGGATTCTCTTGTAATTGTTTGACTTGTCTTGGATCAAGGTAATGTTCGAACTGTTTTTTAATTTGCTGTCTTAGTTTGTATTGTTCTCTAAAGCGTAAGTAGAAAGCTATTGTGCTAGTTATAAATTGTGATATTAAAGTCCAAGAAACATCAACTAGTAAGCCTTTTTGGATCATCGCATATCCACCAGAAGCCACACAAAGCATTAGAAAAGTTCCTATACCTAAACCCCAAGTCACCCCAAAAGAAGTCAATACAAGCCATGAGAGAGCCACAAAAAACGCAAATATGGCTATTTCCAAGCCAAAACTCCAGTCTGGGACACTTGGAGAGTCAGGTATTAAAATTGATTCAGCTAAAGCAGTTTGTATCTTATGTGGTTCTAGTAAACCAACTGGAGTAGCTAACTGTGGCATGATACCACTAGCTGTAAAACCAACAAAGACATATTTGCCCTTAACGTCCATTTCTTCAAGTGTTGTTTGTTTTGTATCAACCCAACTTATCCATTTACGCCCAAGACTATCTGTTTTTACTGGTGCAATACCTTGAACTGTAATCTCTTCAATACCAAGATCATTGGTCTTAATAATATAAGTATTGCTACTTGCTAAGACTTTCATTACCTCAGTTCCATACGCAGAAACAAATCCATCAGGAGTTTGTAGCATTAGAGGTATTCTTCTTACAAGATTGTCTAGCTCAGTAGGTGCGATTGCTATACCTTGATTGGAGCAGTCTTTTAGTATATCTATATTTTGAACTACACCTGTTGATTGTATGCCTGCAATATTATTGTTGCCGAGTATGACAGTTCCAGAGGTTGTTGGATAATTTGCACTTGCATCCTCAAACATAGCAAGCACAGAACCACCATAACAAAGAGCTTCTGCAAATGCTTCATCACCACCTAACCTATCAGGTTGTGGAAAAGCTAACACCCAACCAACACCTAAAGCTCCCTTTTGTAAAAGCTCTATGTGTATTTCGGCAAGCCTTTGTCTTGGTAAAGGGTAGCCACCTTCTCTTGCTACATCCTCCTCTGTAATATTTAGGATTGTAAAGAACCCAGACTGATCATATTCTTTTACTAAAGCATCAAAAGTTCTAAGCTTTATTACTTCTACAAAATTTGCCTTAAATACTAGCGGTGCAAGTAGTATTGGCAAAATTATAAATATAAGTTTTTTCACTTAGTTCTCTTGTTTTATTCTTATAATACTATCACTACCACCATTAATCTTAATAGTTCTTGAAACACCATCCTGAATAATAATTACTGTATAGCTATCATCTGAATTTATATCTACTCTTGCTGTATTGTTTACGCTTCGTAATATTGTTAGCTTCTCCCCTGTAAGGAAAGTTGTGATTTGAGTATCTAAGTCTTGACCAAAGGTTGTGCCTGATAAAGCAACAGAAGTAACGTCTGCTTGCAGTTGGTCTTGTTCTTCTTGTATCTCTAATTCATCTAAAATATCAAGTAAATCTTCTAAAAAATTTACGTCAAGATAATTTATATCTAGCTCAGTAAACTCTAACTCACTTTCAGCATCTAAGAAATCTTCATCAAGGTAGTCAACATCAAGATCATTGAAATCAAGAATACTATCTGATCTAACTATCACCTCTTCTTGCTCTACCACCTTCTCTTCTGGCGGTGAGACAATAAGCATATTGTCAATAAGATCAAGAGATAAATCTAAAATTACTGGTTTACTTGGCAAGTTCTCAAATACAGAAACAGTTGTAGCTTCAAAAGGTTTATTAAGTATGACACTTCCCATTGCTGTAATAACTTCTATTTCACCGCTTGAAAGACCATATTGATCTGGTAAAAGAATAATTAAGCTTTCTCCAAGCTCATTAACTGTAGCTGTAAAATCTGTGCCACGAATAGCTATATTTGCTGTTGGAGTTTTTAGAGATATGTTTTGTTTATTGAGTCTATCTATATTGCCAGAAATAAATCTGGTTGTGCCAAGAGCAAAGGTAAGAGCCATCTTTGACTTTGCAGGGTTTGGATCATAAATATATTCATTAATTAATAACTCACTATGTTCTGTTAGCTTTACAACAGACTCATCAAGAAAAGTAATAGCCATTCTGCCATTAGACGTTATGGCTTCATCGTTGCTTTGAATAGCAAAATCTACAAAAGCATCTAAGGGTTGCTCCCTTACTATCTTTGCATTACCTCTTAGCTCAGAGACATCTCCAATATTAGCATACTGTGCTTGTGCCTTGATCGTCTTGGACGATACAGATACTACTATTAGAAGTGTTAGTAATAAGTTTGAAATAATCCCTTGCAAGTGTAGACGATTGAGTAATATCAATATCATTTGAACTCCCATCTAAATCTAAATAAAAATAGCCAGAGTCAGCAGATGAAGTACCACCATACCCACTACCTGAAAAATCTATTTGGTTAGAATTACCATAAATATCAACATAAGATGTTGCATTTGCATAATCAATCGCAAAAGTAAGTTTATTGCTATCGCCTAAAATAATCCAGTCAAGATCAAGATATGATGCGTCATCATCTTCAGCTATTGCTAAATCAAACTCATTACTTGAACCTGTAACATCAATATTCAAATCTACATAATCAGCACTAATTAAACCTGTGCTATTCATTAAAATATCAAATATGTTGCTATCTCCATTCCATTCAAAATATCCAGTAAAGTTATCACCATCAATAGCGTCTGATCTAAATATGTTTGAAGTACCTATCTGATTTATGTCAAGTGTCATTGACACCCCATCTAAATCTAAAGCAGTCATATTACCAGAGCTAGCATCTGTGCCGCCTATTAAGTTAGATGATCCAAGTTGTTCAAGATCAATACTCGCTGAATTACCAGACTGATCTACATATATCTCATTATCTGCTGCAACAGACAATGATAAAAATAAAATTATGTTAAATAATTTATTCATATTTCCAATATCCCCTCTCATAACCTATTGTTATGAGTTGTAATATCGCACCCTCTATAGCTTTCATCAAAGCTAGTGTGGTGCTTTCATTTGAAGCAGAGCCTATCTCTACCTCTACAAGTTCAGTCGCCATTTCATAAAATCTAAATAAATCTTGCGACTGACCATAACTGTAAATTGTTTTTTGTGACATAACTTCAATCAGTATCTCACCTGTTGCTACTGAAACCATACGCAAACTTACAGTCACGGAATCTTCTCTATATTGCATACTAGAGCCAATACCTAAATATCTAGCTCCAATACCTCCAGTAGCCAAATTAGTATCATAACTTACTACAGCACCCTCTAGCAATACACCAGCAAAAAGTAAAGGCGACAAAATATTAATATCGTCTAACTGTTCTCTCGTTGATCTAATAAGCTGTCTTTCTTTACTTAGATTATCTAAACCTATTCTTTCTACTACACGAAAAAAATTGCCGTTAGATGCGTGTTTTAAAGAACGCAAGAGTATAGTATGTGGTGCTTGAGTGATAGCAGAAGAAAACATAGCAAACTCACTATTGCTTTTTCTTTGCCCTGTTTGATCTAGGAATGATGAAGGATAAACAGCTACTACTGGTTTGATTATTGGTGCTTGAACATTCAACAGTTCTTGTGACTGAAGATCAAATATTGAGTATTTATCAAGTCCTTTGCTTTCAAATCTTTCAGGTCGTGTTTCTTTGACTACATCAAAGACTGCACAACTAGAAAGAGAAATCGCCAAGAGGAAGTTCAATAACTGTTGTTGTGCCATCATTAGTATTAAATATTGTGAGTTTTATCATGCCATCGACTATTTCATAAGATATTATATTGCCTTCAAGCTCAAAGCTTCCTTCTGTTGATTGATCTTCACCAAACATTGCTTCTACTATTTGCCTTGATATTTGTGCATAGATACGGCTTTCCAAATTGCGAATAAATCTTGCTAGTGTAGTATTTTCTGCATCTCTCTCTAATTGTTCTTGCAAAGCTTTTATTTCTTCTTTGATTGTCATTTTTCTCATGTGTTCTTGGTTTTCAATAGTGAGATAATGTGAGCTTGTGTTGACACCTGAGAATGAAGGTGACTTAAACTTGAAGGTTATTTGATCTGCTTGTAAGTTTATGCAAGCAATACCTAAAAATAATATAGTCGCCCATATCACAACTATTTTATAATGCAGTGGTAATTTAGTCTTTTCTTTGGTCATCTCTTTCCGCCTTTGCTATTTTTTCTATATCAATTAAATTAGGCACTCCGAGCAAAGTCTTTAGCAATACATCTTGTCTGATACTTTGGTTATCCATTGCTCTTACCCTATCTATTAAGCTTACAATAATCCCATATTGGCTATCAAGTTTGGTTGATACTCTCTCCTCCATTGTATCTAAAGAAGTTTGCACCTTATCATCTAACGTATCTAACTTAGTTTCCATACCATCAATAATTCTGTTAATAAGTTTCCAAACAAATATACCAAGACCTAAAGCTGCTGCTATTGGAAAGCCTAGCTCTGTAATGACTGATACTGCTGACTCCATTAGTTGCCTTCAAGAGCTTCTACCCTTGCAGTCAAAGCATCTATTTTGTCATCGGCTTCCTGTAATGCCTTGACAAGAATTGGCACTAGAACAGAATATTTTACTGACTTTACACCTTCATCATCGGTCTTAACTAGGTTAGGAAATATAGCTTCTAGCTCTTGAGCTATTACGCCTATCTGTTTATGGTCGCTACCAATAAAATTAAAGTTTCTTATTTGTACTTGATTTATGTCTGCAAGCTTATCTGTAGCATTTACTATATTTTCTTTTAATGTTTGATCTGAAATAGCACCATAAGAGTTGTTAGTGTTTTGTGCGTCACCATCGCCTTTGATTCTAAACTCTCCTGCATTACCAAACATTTGAGCAACATTACCGCTACCACCAACATCTATTGCTGATTTGAACCTGCCGTTTTGTGGGTTTAACAAAATACCAAAAGCACTTGAGCTTATGGTGGTGCTAGTAGTTCCTATTAAAATTCCGTTGTTTTGTATTCTTGCTCTCTCTGTACCATTTGTTTGAAATATAGTTACGCCTGCTGGATCAATAGTAATATCATTTGTAGCGTTGTTATTAATCTCATTTAAGGCAACAGATCCCAAAGCAGTAAGATCATTATTCATTGATATTGTTACAGTTCCTGTTGTCCCTGACTTGCTTAAATTACCAGAAGCATTAATCCCTGTTACTGTATTGTTTGTATATACAGCAGCAGCTACATCGGCAGATTGGACTGGCTCATCAGTTATAGAAAATGTTGCTGTTGCTGCAACTGACTCTCCTCTAACTGCATTTATGGATGAAACACTAGCAACATAGTTATCGCCTTTAGGCAAGAAGCCTAAATTCATAAATGCTTGTCTAGTATTTTCATCTAGTAATACCTCACCAGCAGCGTTAACAACATTAACATTAAATGCTTTTGCAGGATAAGTTGATGCGTCAGTCCAAGATAGTCTGGCTCTATCTATAGGATTAGTTGCATCCGTTGAATTTTTAAAAGTAAGACCTGTTGGTGTGACTGCTTCTAAGCCTGTTGGCAAGTCTGGTAAAGCTCCAACATTTTCAAGAGTTGGAATATCCCAAGAATATATATCTAAATACTCCAGCATCTGAATAGATACTAAGCCATTTTCTAATAGGTCAATAGCTTCTACTCTATAGACAGCACTTGATAAATTGTAAGGCGAATAAGTTATATCAACTATATCGCCAGCAGTAATGTTAAGTAATCTTGGAGTGCCAATAAAAGCAACAGTTTTTTGACTTCTACTTCTTAATACAGCAGCTCTAGCCATATTATGAGCATTGTAGGAATTTATTATAAATGGCAGCTCAATGACACTTTCTAAGACTTCACCGCCATCATCATTAGCAAAAGTTACACTATTATTATTATGAAATACAGTTTTAGTATCAGCTTCAAATTTCTTTTGTGCATTAAAAAATTTTGCAACAGCTTTATTGAGCTTATTTGCTTTATCTTCATATTTAATTTTTATACCACTATCAATAATATGATCTTCTGTAATACTAAAACTTGAAGATCCTGTATCTTCTACTAACACACTATATTTGCCATCAACATAGTTCAGAAAACCACGCATATTTCCTAATAAATCTCTAGCATTATCTAAAACAGTCTCATTCGTGTCTACAATTCCATCGCACATAAATCTTCTTGTTTGTGTAAGCACTTCACCTGTTTCATCTTCATACATAAACTTACCGATAGCACTAGCACCGCCATTACCTGTATCAGAGCTATTTGCTTTAACTTCTGTAAGATCAAGATTAGTTGCTTCAAAAGTAAATGTATTTGCATCCGCCGCAGAGGTAATTGTATAAAGTTTATTTAAGATTGTTGCAGTTATATTGCCACCTAAAGAAACAGCTCCAGAAAATAAAACCCTATCATCCTGACTTGCTCCGTGTGAGCTACAAGTTACAGTAATTGTTGCATCATCGTTAGTCGCTGCAAAAGAAACGCTTTTGCTTATTTTTTCTGGCGGCGTTTCCCCAATATTTATTCTGTATTGTGTATCTTCTGTATGCGGTTTAAATCTTTGAACATCAATAACTGGCTTTTGATTTATTATTACAGAGCCGCCACTATCTTTGACGCTGATAAGCTCTCCACCTTTAACTTTTTTCCAAGTGGCTTCATCAACACTTATAAAGTTATCTGAAGATATAGCAGATTTAATTGTAGCTGAAGCATAAGAACCCCCGTAATCAGGGACATCAGCAACTGTATCTGCTGTATTAGCTGCGGTTTGAAATGACTGCAAATCTATTAATGATGATCCTAGTCCCTTACCATGATCTCCATGCATGTAGTCAAGAAGAGTTAAAGCTGCATTATTAGACCATTCGTAGGTAGAAGTATCTGCTATTCTATGCGAGCCAGTTCCGCCTGTAATTGATCCATCTAGTCTTGGATCATATAGCTTCCTACCTTTAACAACTACTGTCATTTCTGGGGTAGAAGTAAAAATTCCTCTTTCATCATACTGGAACGAACTTGCAATGTATGCAATACCTTTTAACTTATGGTTGCTAGTGAATTTTGCTGGTTGAGATGCAACGAGCATAGGATCGGCAGCTTGGTCATCTGCTCCATGATGAGCATTAAATACCATCCTATATATTGCTGTTGGATCAGTACCTGATCTTCCGTCATATCTTGGAGCTACACTGTGAGTACCAATTTGACTAGCAGTATTTAATGATCCTGCACCGCTAGATATTTTGTCTGATCCTGTATAAAAACCATCTCTAAAAACCTTTGTGTCTGATATAGATACGCCATTAATTTCTATAGTATCTAACTCAATAGAGTCAACCTCACCTAAACATAACCCATAGATAATAAATAATTCTTTTGAATTACCTGAATCTGTGTCCATATAAAGGAGCGTTGATCCGACTCTTCTTCTTCCGTAGATAATTGGTATTTTGCCACCTTCAGCTTGTTTAGTGGCTAATATATCCTGACCTTGATTTTTTAGTTTTTGTATAGTTCTAAAATTCTTAACACCTGTAACAACTGTAATAATGCCAACAATAATGTCAAAAGCTTTTTTCAATATTCTAGGATCAAAAGCCATTTAGCTTCCCCACCTTATATCAGTCTTTGTGACATGAGCATACTCTAAACCTTTATCATTAGTATCAATTAATCTTTGTGAGTTGTCGGTGTAGTGTCTGCCCTTTTTTAGATTCCAATTTGACCAATGATTTGAGCAAGTTACAGTTATTTTTGAGTCTGATTTGCTTTCATTGACCTCAACATTTTTTATATTGCCAGAAAAATATATAAGTGCATCAATAAAAGTCTCGCTACTGTTAAAAAAAGCTAAGTAAATATTTACTGTATTATCAATATAATTTTCATCATCAAAGACTGATATGAGTGTTGAGTTTATGTTTGAAAGCTCAATAGATGTTTCTTCTACTTTAAGTTCGCCTGTTTCTGGAGTAGTGCTTACAGATATTATTTCACCTGAAGATGTATAGGTGTTTGAGTCATAAGTAACATTTGCTTGATGATCTGTAAACCTAAAAACTGTTGAGGTATTTATCTCTAATAGAAAAGCAAAAGTATTAGTAGGATTCGCAAGTTGCGTTAATAATGATGAGCTTAATGATCTCGCCATTACTCAATGCACTCACGCAAAGTAAAATTAAAGTAATAAAGACCGCTTGCGTCTGTTGTATAGCCAACATCACCTGTCAGATAGACGGAATAAGTTGGTTTATTGAGTGTTACTGCTTCATCGTTTGCTAAATCTGCAATCAATGGTGGCTCTATATTTATAGTTACATCTGTTGATCCGCCAACAGTAGCTTCTGCGTTTGCTACGTCTGCTGTAATCATATAAACCTTATCGTGATTAGCAAATTTTATAACATCACCTCGCTTTAAAATATCACCAGAAACATTTGTATAACTAAAACCTTCAAGAAGTATCGATGAGTCTCCAGCAGTATGCGCGCCATCTACTTGTGCTGTTACATCTGGAAAGGGTGGATCGGCTTCTTTTCTTGTTCCAGCATCGCCCCTGTTGTGTATAGGATGCGTAAAACTAAATTTTTCAAAAGCTCCTTGTTGTTGTTGTAAGAAACCATAAGTATCTAAGCCATCGGCTTTGCTTAGTGCTGGCAAGCCTACCTCCAATGTCCAATATTGTGAGCCATATTTTCTTGTTACTCTTTTGCCAGATACTGACTGATTAATAAGTGATGGTCTATTGTTAATAACCTGAAATGATCTTGGTAATATTGTTGTTGGAAAAGTGCCTGACATTATACTACTCCCATTTTTCCTCTTGAATTATAAGCTTGATTTACCATGCTTACAATCATGTTTTTTCTTGTTGCTAGAAGTTCATCAAAGCCTGCTGCATCTACTGTAGATATATTAAAGTTTACAGTAGCACCCATACCTTGTCCTTGTGTGTGATCTATGACTGTTTCGTTGGGATGTAGTATTGCAGGGAAGCCACCACGTCCATCCACACCACCTGCTCTAACACCCATGCCTGTATAACCTCCGCCTTCATTTGTAGGCAAACCACCATCAAAAGGATTAAAATTATCTGTTAGCGATGATGTTAAATCAGCACCTATTTGACTTGACGCATCTCTAAAAAAAGAACCCCCTGCTTTTAAATTGTCAATAGAACTACCGAAACTAGCAAACAAGCTATCTAAAAATAGCTTTTGTATAGCAATTCTAATTAATTCATCAACAACTGCCGTTGCAAAATCTTTAAAACTAGCTTTACCAGTTTTTAGAAAGTCAAAAGTAAGCTTTGTTAAACCATCATAAGTCTTTTTAAATATGCCCTGTATCTCTTCTTGCATTGACTTAATGCTGCCAGTAAAGTCATCAAATCCTTTTTGGGCATGGGTAAAGAATCTTTCTAATTCTGTGAGTGGAGCAAAGCCAGTTCCTACATCCGATATTGCTTCTTCTGTTTTACCAAAGAAGAACTCTTTAATTCCGGGAATATCTTTTCTCTCTAATGCAGCAGAAAATTCTTCTACAATTACATCTGTTAGTCCGTCTATTTCTTTTTTTACTTCAGAGGTATCAGTTTTAATAAATTCTTTAATGCCTGTTTCCATGCCAAATAAATCAGATAATGGTTTAAGCATCCTTGCCATAAAGTTATTAAAATCAATAAATTTTTCTCTTATAAAATCAAATACATTAATAAAGAAAAGTTTTAATCTTAGTCCAAATCTTTGAAATCTAGCATTTGTCTTATCAATAAATACTGCTATTTCATCTCTAAATATATACATTGCCACTAATGCAGCCTGAAATCCCATAACTAAAAAACCTAAAGGATTTGCTGCGATTGCCATTCCCAAGCTCTTTACAGCAGCAACAGCACCTAACATAACTGGTATAAATATTGCATCAATATTTCTTGCAAAGAATGATATAACTTCAGCTAATCCAGAAAATCCTTGTGTTGATTTCTGTATATCACCTATCATAAATTGAAAATTGTTTCTTAAAGCCACACCTGCTTGTCCAAGTGTTAAAGGCATTTCTTTAATTAATTCATTTGTTTCTTCAACACCTGCGATTAATATAGGCATTACAACTTCTGCTGTAAGCTTTCCTGCGTGACCAAAGGTTCTTAGTTGTCCAGCAGTCATGTCAAGACCATCAGCTAACATTTTTGTTAGGATAATATTGTTCTCCATTACTGATCTAAGCTCATCACCTCTCAATGCACCTGAAGCTAAACCCTGTGCTAACTGTCTAGCTGAGTTATTTGCTTCTTGAACATGAGAACCTGCAATAACAAAGGTGTTGGCTACCATTTGTGTAGCATCGGCAACATCTCTTGATGTTGCTCCTAAATGCTCTGTAGCGATAGCAAGCCTACTATATAACATACCTATTGCTTCAAAATCAGTTCTTGAGTCAACAGCTATTCTTCTCATATTTTGCATAGCAATAGCTGTTTGTTCAGCAGAACCAGTAAAAGCCTGCATCCTATTTTCAACGCCTATCATGACGTTAGCTGCTTGAGTGATTTCAGTTATACTAAAAGCTGCTATCAAAGCATTTCTTAATTCTCCAACAACACTATTTACACCACCAATATCTTTTTTAAATTTATTAAGAGATGCAGCAGCTTTGTTGTTTGCCAACAATTCTATTTTATATTTATAGCCTTTAGGTAGTGCCACTTCTTTCTTCCTTTATTTCATGATAAGCAAGCCATCCTTGAAACTCCTCTACAGTCATTCTTTCGATTTCGTATAGAGTCTTTCCTAATTTTTCAGCTAATGCATATTTTATGTATAGCTGCTCATCTTCTATTACTTTTTTTTAACTTCTTCCTGTGAAACATTGTTCATCATTTCAGTAGAAATTCTAATCAATACATCTCTATCTACCCTCTCCAATAAGGTTTTCTTATCGGCAATAGTAAATAACTTTTCACCAGTCTCATCTAATGCTTTGTAAATTAATACATAAGCTAGAAGCTGGACATCATCATCTTTTGCTAATTTCATAAATTTAGAAGTCTCTGAAAGAGTGATAGGTTTGCAGAAAATCTTTAGCGGATTATCCTCATCCTCACCCCATTCAGGGACTTCTATAATTCTTGTATCAAGACTATCAAAATGTTTTTTTGCGTTATCTATTGCTGACATGATTAGTATGCAGTAGTTGTTAAGCCGCCTGTTCCTTGAACAGAAATAGTTGACTCTACTAAACCATCATAAGAAGCTGATACAGATTTACCTGTAACAATAGCTGTACCAGTAAGTTTTACCTTTCCACTAGTCACTCCTTCTGGAGCAAAGTTAAGTGTTACAGATGCACCAACTGATAAAGCTGTTTGACCATTAGTATCAGTATCGTCATAAAGGACATCTACTGATCCGCTAAAATCATTAATCGTAGCTAAATAAGTTTTAGAGCCATTTCCCATTGAGGTATCTTCTACAGTATCCATAGTTTCATCAATACTATAACTTCTGATCTCAGCTATTGCATTACTTCCAACCTGAACAGTTCCGCCTTTGCCTAAAAATGTTGCCATAATTATTCTCCGTTTTTAGTTTTAGAAGAAGATTTAAGTTTATCTTTCGATGGGGTTGCTTCTTCCTTCCAACCCTTACTCTTTAAATGCTCAACACTATTAGGGTGAGCATCTATAGTAGTTTTTCCATTTGGACTAATTAATTTCATAATTTTCCTCGTTAAACTGCCACATCAGGATTGGTTTCCTTGACATGATAAGTTGTTAAAAATGTCAAAGTAGCATAGCCAACTGGACTTTCACCATCTGCATTAAACTCTATATCTGTTGACTCAATATAAATATCTTTTGCCAAATTGTTTAGAGTTGTATCAGCAGCTATAGCTTCTTCAACTTCCTTACATATTGTATCAATAGTATCATCAAAATTGGAATTTGCTTTTGCATAACATTCTACTGCTATTGAAAGCTCTCTTTGCATTACTCTATCTGTATGCATAACCAATGGCTCTGACTCTTCTGTTTTAGTATAAATTAACAATGCAGGTAATTCAGAATCCTGTAAAGCATAAACTCTACTTTCAAATACTCTTGTAGCTGTAGTGGTAAGTCCTGTTAAAACAGTTCCTACTCTCTCACGAATTTGCTGCCTGACATGATTTGCCATTATTGTTCCTCTAAGATAAGTTGAGTTATACCTGTATTGTCTGGTTGCACATTTACAACTTTATAGGTAGCACCTGCTTTTATTGTTGTGCCATCTAAGTTTTTATATGCAGGTGCGACTATAGTATCTCCATGAGCTGCACTTGAAACATCTGTAGTTTTGCAAAATGCTATTGGTTGAAAACCCTCTACATCTACAGTACCTACATCAATTCCAAAGTATTCTTGCTCTAATATGATTTTGATAGAAGCTCCTGAGCCGCCTTGAGGAGTATAGGTCACAGTCATTCCATGACCAAAATCTGCATCTAGGTAGCCATCGAAATCTCTATCAAACTCTATTGCCATTATTTTTTAGTTCTTTTTTTTGGTTTTGGAGTTTCAGATTTTTCTAATCCAACGCTTCTGTTGGTTTCTTTTTTTGGCTTGCTTTTGTATTCTTCAGCTTTACCATAACCGATAAGTTGTCTACCTAAGTCTATATCAATATCAACAACATCTCCTGCTGACACTCTATCACCTTTAACAACAGTATCTCTTAAAATCAAATATTTCATACTTTCTCCTTTTTTAAGATGGGTGGCGGTTAAGCCACCCATATTACTAGTTTTTAAAACCACTTATTATGAAGCAGCACAGAAACTTACAGCATGACGCACATTTGTATCCATAGATTGAAGTGCAACCACTCTGACTGTTCCTGAAGTTGAATTACTATAAGGGTCTACAACTATATCTAAACCCCCAAAAAATCCAACAAGCAGATCACTAAAGTTACCAAATACATAGTTGTTTGCAGTTAATTGTGGTGAAACAACAGCTTTATAACCATTGATTTCATCATTAACAGCAACAAACTGAGCAGTATTTGTAGCTTTTTCAGTAGTTTTTAATGTGCCATAGTTAGTTGGATGAACTATGTAAGCTAAGTCGCCTAATAGTGCATTGTCAACTCTAACAGCAGTTTCCATTGAAACCATCTCAGCAAAAGTAGGAGCAGCAGCACTTGAAAGTGATACTGTATTTATTCCTGAAGTGTTAGTAATACCTGTTGGATTACCTGAACTTCCAGAACCTTCTAATGCAGCGTCATCAATAGCAATAGCCATTGACTTAGCTAGATCATCTCTAATTAAGTTTTCAACATCAAGTGAAGATTGAATCATAAGTTGTCTCGTTACATCTGTAAATGCTCCACAAGTTTTTGGAGACATTGTCACAGAACCGATAACCATTTCTGACTCACCAGCAGCTCCGCCTTCAGAACTAATGAAAGCAGCAGTAGCAGCACTTGATTTTCTTGGTATCTTCACATCACCAGATAAGCCATTTAGCGTAGTAGCTAGTGGCAATACTGCTGAGTTGTTCCTTAAAGAGTCAATGAATGATCCAGCTCTAAAATCTTGACCAATAAGACCTGCGTCATCTGAAGCATTTAAGTCTCTTTGTGACCAACTTCTTAGAATATCATCTGGAAGCATAACACCTTGAGCAGATTTACCATGTGCTCTTTGTGCTGCTTCAGAACATTCAAATTCAAACTTAGCTTCTTCTTGTGCTCTCCTATCAGTAGGATTAGCCATAGCATTAATTGCTTTTAGAACGCTAAATCTTTTTGTTTCTTTTTCTGTAAGACCAATATCTTTTGGAGTTTCTAAAGGAGTATCGTTAGATATGTTATCTAATAATACGCTTCTAAATTCTTCAACAGATTTGCCTTCAGAAATAGCTTGATGTGCTAAATCTCTTTTATTGTGAGTAACAGCTAAATCAATAATCTCTTTCGAGTTTCTTGCAAATTCTTTTTTAGCAGCTTCAGCACTTTCTGATCTAACTTCATCAAGATTAATTTCTTTTTTCTCGTTATCCATTATTTGTACCCTTGCTTTTTCAGCAATTTGTTTAGAACGACCAACTCCAACTAGCCTTGATTGATCCGCAGGTACGCTCACACTACTAATTTCAAGTGGCGTAAAGCTTGCTCTGTAATAAGGCTCATCTTTGTCTTTCATTCTGGTTAATTTATCAACTCGATACCCTACGCTTATATTCATTCGTATGCCATCGAGTACATCTCTAAAAACTTCTTCAGCTAAGTCAGATCGTCCAAATCTTACTACTGCTATTGTCCTCTTAGCAGTCTGATCAAGTTTAAATTCTTCTACAACACCAATTACCTGATCCATTTTGTGATCCAGTAAAAGTGGTGCTCGTCCAGATTCCATAAACTCCATGTTTATCTCTTCTGGTGAATGTCCTAGAACTTCCATTCCAAAACTTCTTTCTACAGGCTCTTCACTAGAAACACCAATTCTTACACGTCTATTTTCTTCATCAACAAATTCTGATCTTGATAAATCAATAGTTCTGTAATTAACCTTTAGATCAACTACTTTCCTACCTTTTTCATCTTCATCATCATCTCCGTAATGATATGGACGTGCTTCTTCAGTCATTTCCATTTCTTCGCCTTCTTTTTCTTCATCCTCGTGATGTTTTGCAAACTCAACAACAACTTTGTCATCGGTTTCGCTAACATTGAGGATATGCCTATCTTCTTTATCTTTCATAGATTTCTCCTCTTTATTTTTGCTTGATAAAGGATGTGATGCAGGCAGCAGATCAGTATCATGCTCGCCTGACTTATATTTACCAGTCTTTAAGACTCGTAAAAAATTATTTACTCTTGCCATCGCCCATTGTTCTTTTGACGTAACATTGGGACGCACGCTTGAAGGATTAGTGTTATAAGCACCAATTCCTCTGTTGTAAACTTTTTGTAATGTTGCATAACTTGTTCTTTTCGATGCGTTGTCGCCAACCTCTTTATTATGCTCTCTTGCTTTTTCTCTTAAAGTATCTTCTGTTCCTCTTAACATCATTTCTTCCTCGTAATCTCTATCATCATCCATTTGCTCGACTAACCTTCTTGACCAAGAAAAGCCTGCATCTCCACCCCACAACGCCCAAGCTATTCTTCCGTTTGATGGGTAACCATCTTCACCTGAAGAAAAACCCTCTGCTTGTTTGTCAACTTCATGCCTAGAGAAAAAGCTAAACATTCTCTTTATTGTTTCATCGGAAAGGTTTTCATCAGCAACTATCTGTCTTGCTCTTGTTGCACCAATTCTTGTGCCACCACGACCAAACTCTTCTCGCCAGTCTAAGCCTTTTTGTGCTTCAGCTTTCATGCCTTCTGTTGGTTTAGCCATCATCATCCTCTGTTGCTCCAGTAATATTAGCTTCTACTGGTTGCTTCTGACCAAAAGGTTGATAAGCAAGTTCTATATCATATTGTTTTGCAAGCTCTATTTCTTTTTGATGCTGCTCAAATAATTCTTCAACATCTCTGCCGTAAGATGAGCTTATGTCACTATAAGTGACTGTACCATTTTGTAATCCAATAACATTTGCCTGCATCTCTTTTAATGGGTCAATCCAAGAGAATGATCTTGGAATATAAGTTATACCTCTTGAGAACTTATCATATTTAGATATTGGTAAATTCATGTAGCCAGTTATTATTGCCATTTCAAGCCAAGACTTAAATATTGGATCAACGAAATGTTCAATAACAAATTGCTGCATAAGTTGATAATTACTTCTATCCTCTAAAGCTCCTTGACGGATTGATGAGTAGTTTACACTTGTAAGATCGTTGGAAAGTGAGTGATATGAAATGTTTAGACCACTAGCAATGCTTCTTAAAACGCTTGTTGTAAATGACTCAAATGCAGAAGTAGGATGTGTTGGATCAAAGCTTTGGAAAGATGTTCCGTTAGGAAGCTGCTCAAAAACGCCAGCTTGAGCAGTCATTGTTGGATTAAAAGTATCTTCATAATCACCATCACCAATATAACCATCACCATCTGTACTAGTGAAGAAGCCCATCTTTGAAGCACCTACTCTAGCAGCTACTATTTCCGCTTCAAGATATGCGTTAAGTTGTTTAACATTTGCCATAACAGGTGCAATAAAAGATACGCCTCTTGTTTGTTCTGCTCTGTTTGGTAAGTAAGCGTGTATGATTTCATCCGCAGGAACTCTTATGTGTTCTTGCGTTGGACTATGATAAGTGTTGTCATAAGGATGATTCTTAAATAAATGATATGCTACTGGCTTGTCGTTTTTATCAACTTCAACACCCATCTTAATTGAGTTGCCATTACCTTTTGCCATTTGATTTTTTTGCTCATCTAAATGATCTGCTTCCAAAAACTGTATTTGAAAACCAAAAGGTGAGTCGGATGTTTTTACTTTTCTAATTAAAACTTCACCATCTCTTAGTAAGGTTTCAATAAATATTTTTTGGCAATCTAAGAATGATAATCTTCCATTTGTTGTGCAGTTTCCTAAATGCGTCCACTCACGCCATGCTTGCTCTATAAGCTGGTTTCCTCCAATGTCTAATGACCCATTATCATCACGACTCTTGGAGGACACTCTTACGCCTTGCTTGCCAATGACATTAGATACCATAAGATTTAAGTATCTTGAGATATATGCGTCATTCCTCGCTAACTCTCTTCCTCTGTCTCGTAAGACTCTAAGGTTGTCCTTGACTTCTGCATCGGCACTAGTGGAGCTAATTAAAAAATCTCCAAATAATCTGCCTGTATTTGCACCTTGATAGCTTCTAGTAAAAGCTTTCTTTTTAGTTTTCTTTTTATTATTTCCTAATAAATTATCGTACCAAGCCATTATGTGTAATCTGTTGGGTTAATTGTTGAAGTTGAACCAAACCTAACTTTAATAGTATTGCCCGATCCTTGTTTGTTTCTAATTCTTGCTAATTTTATTTCTTTTAAATATTCAGCTTTATATCTATCTCTGAAAGTCATTAATTCATCAACACTCATTCTAGATAAAGACCTTCCTGCTATTGAGAACGAAGATTGATCTATTGTTGCTCTGCCTTCTATTACAGCTTCTATTGCATCAAGAACTTTTTTTGCGTGACTTCTAATGTCAGCATTGGTGTTGGCAAGATTTTCAGTAATCTCAGTTCTACCTGAGTCAACCATAATTCTTTCAGAGTCAGATGATCTAGTAATATATGCTTCCCAAATATAATCGCCAACAGAATAAGAAGCAGTAGTTGATGATCCTACTTCTATATAATAAGTGTCATCTGCTTCTGTTGCTGTTATAGTAAATTTGTGACTTCCACCACCTCCACTATCTTCGTGAAACTCGTAAGTTAGTGCAAAAGCACTTGGAGAGTAGTCGGACGCAAGATCATCTCTTTTCCATGTAAATCTATCTCCTGCTACTAATACAGCAGGTTCAGCAGTTGGATAATTTGTTCTATCGAATTTATTACTCAAGCAGACCTCATTAAATAGATTAATCTATTATCACATTATGGTTTTCTATATAAATGTCAACAATTATTTCCAAGAAGTAGCAAAATTTTGTGGTTTTCTTGCTACTTTCTTAGACTTTTGTCCAGTTTTTATTGGTTTTTCTACATTTGTCATAATTTTTTGCTCTATAACATCAAAATTAGGATTGAGTATATAAATTGCTGCAAAATTATATACCATTGTATCTAAAGCTTCGTTTCTTGGACGTATTTGCTTCCATACAAGTGATTTACGACCTCTTACAAACTTTGTTATTCTTTTTTCTGCTGTTAGTTGTTTGAAATATTCCTCATCTACATCTGCTGGAAAGTGTAAAGTAGAGTTTTCGACATCTGTTGATAGTCTTGCGAATATAGCTTCTTTTGCTGTATCTGTGCCTATAGGGTAAAGTACAGCTTTATTTTTACCAACAAAAGAAGGTTTATTAGCTATTGGCTTACCAAGCTGGTTTATACCCTTAATACTGAAAACTCTTCTTGATTGTCTAGGTTTTGTAAATTGATATACTTGGTTAGTATGGTGACCACCAGAGTCTATGCATACGCAAGAAACAGGAATGGGTCTACCATCTTCAGTTACAAACCTTTGCTTGATATATTCATCTAATTCTTGCCAAACCTTTAATCCATTGGGATCACCCCAGAAAATTCTATACTCTAGCACCCAAGCTTCATAATCACGACCCCATCCCATTAACTGTAATTCAAGTCTATCTTTCTGGGTATCGCAACCAGCAGTTATGACTAATACGCTTTCTGGTATTGAATTTACGTCATAGTGCAATCTTCTGTTTAAAAGTGTTTCATATTCTACGCCTTCACCTTGTTCTTCCCAAGTTTCGCCTAGCGAAGTATTAATCCAAGTTTTTAACATTTCAGGTTGCTTCTTTGCTTCAAGAAAGTTTGTTGCCATGTTTGCCCATGTTGACCAAACAGAATACAGTTCTGATATATGGAAGCCTGCTGTATCTTTACTGGTATCAGTAGCAACCCACTTACCATGTTTTAACATCCATTGCTTTTTACTTTCATCTATAACAGCACCACACTCATTGCAGGCGTAAGCAGCAGTTTCAGGCTTGTTTTCTTCCCACACTACATTTGACCATTTTAAAACTTGATACTCATTACATTCAGGGCATGGCACTTCATAGTATCTTTTATCTGACTCTTCAAAAGCGGTTTCAATTCTTGATAAACCTTTTACTGTTGGCGTTGAGCACATATATATCTTTCTGTTCCAGAATGTAGTAGTTCTTTTTGTAGCAAGAGATATAGGATCACCTTCAGCACCAGCAGAAAGTTCGTAGCGGTCGCACTCATCTGCTAACAATAATCTGACTGGTCTTGAAGCCAGTCCACTTGCAGAATTAGAACCAACTATTGTTAGATGACCTGAAGGAAATGATTTATGTAATACAGTATTGCCTGAGTCACGACTTCTAGGGTCTTTTACACAACCCCTGATTTTTTCTGAGTCACGTATCATAGTAGCAAGTCTGTCCTTAGAAAACGCTTGAGCCATCTGTAGTGTTGGTTGCATGATTAGCATAGGAGCAGGGTCTTGATCTATGTAGTAAGCAATTACATTTAGCAGTATCTCTGTAGCACCAACCTGTGCTGACTTCATAAATACTATGCGGTTTATATCTGGATCATTGAAAGCATCCATAATATCTCTTTGATACTCTGCTCTGCTAGTTCGCCATTGTCCAGCTTCAGCAGATGACTCAGCAGATAGCTTTCTATATCTGTCCGCCCAATCGCTAATCTTAAGATTTGGCGGAGGTGTCCAAGTCTTTCTTGTTTTTTGTAATACTTTTTCTATATTTTTGAGGTATTCCATCATCTGCTAACTCTTGTAATGCATCATGTACTTGTTCTTTAATAGCTTCTTCTACTTCAGAATATTTATCAAGAGTTAGAACTTGATGTGCCACTCTCGAAGGCAAGCCCAGCAGCTTTGCTCTTACGTTAGCAACATAATCAATCCAAGTATCGGCAACTAAGTCTGATGGTATTAATTTAGCTTCAAGCTCTGAAACTTCTAATTCTGCTTTGTCAGCTTGAGCCTTAGTAAGTCTAGCCTTCTCTTCAGCTATATCAGCACCGCCATCTTTCTTCGTATATCTAGCAGCTTTTCTTAAATAGTTAAGATACTGTAGCCTGCAAGCGTCTATGTTTACAGGTGATCTACCAGAACCAATAGTAACAACATTATTTCTTATTAGGTCATTGATTGACTGTGGCGATAATCCCAAATGCTCTGCTAGTTCCTTTCTTGTTGCCAATATTTGTTTCCAATTAACTCTCGTCAAGAATATATCACAATCAAATAAAAATATAAAATATTCGAGGTGAAGTAAGTGATGCGACTTTTTAGCCCTTCACCCTCTGGAACGCCCTGTTTGTGAAGAAAGTGAAGAAGGTGAAGAGAAATAATAGGATGTTTTTTATTATAAATATGGTGAATAGTATAGCCCTGTGTCTAAACAAAACCTTTGTCTTCTCTTC
>VMHT01083324.1_pt1 | contig 28933 bp, 39 predicted proteins | sample 4693611 | NCBI WGS metagenome assembly VMHT01 (sample SAMN12280063, study PRJNA550983) | marine metagenome | isolation source: seawater sampled from same location over 5 years 0.02-0.2 micron viral filtrate | place: USA: collected off the coast of southern California halfway between the port... ... | reverse complement strand
TCAGATGTTAATACAACTGGTGTAGCAAATGGTAAGATATTGAAATATGATTCAACCACAAGTAAATTCATCATAGCAGATGACTCAGGATCAACATTTGTAGGATTAACAGACACACCAGCCAACTTCACATCAGCGGGATCAAAATTTGTAAAAGTCAATTCAGGTGCTTCAGCATTGGAATTTGTTGCAGTTTCACCTTTAGAAAACTTATCAGAAGATACAAGTCCGCAACTGGGTGGGTCATTGGATGTGTTGGATAAAACAATAACATCAAGCTCAGCCAATATTACTGTATCAGCAGACACAACAGACAAAGAGATACACTTGAAAGTCAAAGATGCTGGAGGCACACTACAGACGGCGGCGGAATTTAGAGATTATGACTATGTGGAAAATACCACAAATGCTGATTCAGGCACAGCCGCAACAAAATATGACACCATATTGGATATTGACAGAGGTATCAGGATTGGGTCAACAGCAAATGAATTTAGCTCAACAGGTGCTTCACCAAACAACAACAATTCAGCATACAACCTTTCAGGTATCATAGTTGGTAACACGGGTAACACTTGGCCAGTGATTGATATCATATCAAATGGACAAGGGGTAGATGGATCAAACCCATTGAGAAACAAATTAGGTGACTCAGCGGCAGGTGGTGCATTTACAAACTTCCCAAATGGTCAGTTTAACTTCAAAGCATCAAATGGCACAGCGGCATCACCATCAGCACTGGCTTCAGGCAAACGAATGGGCCAGATCAATTTCTATGGACACGATGGCACGGGTTATGGTGGTAGCAGTGATGCGGCACCAAGTGCGACGATAACAACATCAGCCAATGAGCTATTCTCTGGAGATACCAGAGGTGGTAAAATGATCTTTGATGTGTTACCATCAGGACAGTCAGGTGGCTCAGGCACCACATCAAACGATAGGATCGTTGGACTGTCATTGGTAGGATCAGAATTAGTAATTAACCCAGACAATAAAAATTTAGACTTTGTCGTAAATGGTGACACCAACAGCAATATCTTGAAGATAGATGCCACAGATGAAACATTATTGATCGGCGGTAAGCTGATAACAGCGAGCAATGGAAACTTAACCATTGAGCCAAATGGCACGGGACAAATAAGAGCCAAAACAAACATCATAGAGCAACACAATGCTAATGGTTTGATCATACACAATGGTAACCAAGGCACAAACAATGGAGCCAACTATGGAGCACCTGAGGGTGATTCATCAGGATCAAGTATGTTATTCAACACTGGTATACAGGTTGAAGGTAATGGTCAATATGAATATCCAGCATTGGTATTGAAAAACAACTCAATAAACGGATACAACAACATATGGGCCGCTAAAGCGAGACCAACAGGTGGATCAGATTACGGTGATGACACTTACTTGGAAGAAGGTGACATCATCTTTAGATTCTTTGGAGCACCTTACCAAGGAGATGATGGTGCTGGTAACAGTGTATTCAGTTATGGTTGTGGGACGGTTGATATTAGAGCTTCTGAAGATCACTCAGCAACAGCGATGGGTGGTCAAATTGAATTTAGGACACTTGACACAGGCACAGCGGCAGGATCAAGTGCTGAAACAGAAAAACTTAGAATTGGTGATCAGATCAAAGTGAATCCACAAAAATTAGATGTGGATTTCAGAGTCCACGGAGATGATGTGGATGATGTGTTAAGGGTTGATGCTTCAAAAGACAAAGTAAAATTAGGTGGCTCGTTGAAATTACACACAGCGAGCAGTGACCCAACAACTGATAAAGATGCTGGTGACATATATTTCAACACAACATCAAACAAAGTAAGAGTCTATGACGGATCAAGTTGGGCGGATGTGACATAATGATTAAGGTTTTAGAAATTAATGAAGGGAGATAACACAAGATGCCAACAATCTCCACAGGCGACATAGCATTAACAACAAGTTTTGAAGCTGAGGCTTACGACAGCCACATAGCACATCACCTTTCGCGATCAAATGTAGTAACTGATTACAGGTTACCCATATGGGGTGCTTGGAATCAACCAACCAACACCGAAGTTAATGGTCAAAGATTAGGTGCTTTCTTACTAAAAAATAGCTATGACACAAATACAAAAATAGCCACAATAGAAAGTATTACGGGTGCTGAAATGCCAGCTGGCTCTCAACCCAGATTTTGTTTTGACTTTTTAGAAGTAGATAGCTTGGCCACTATCAATAGTTTGACATTCAAGATAGTATGTAACTTACCTGATGGCACCGCGAATAAAAATATTTTTATAAGATGTGGTGACTTTGAAACAACACAATTATATAATAGTAGTGAAACTACTATAACTGACTCCAAAGCCACATATGAGATAACGGTATCTATAGATGATGTTATAAAAAACATTGATGACAGAGATACACATACACCAGCAGATGGTGACACTGATCCTAAAGATGCTTTTGGTATTTGGGCTGAATTAAGAGCACCAAGTGGCACTGCACATAGCACCATTAACTTAGAAGTGTATCACATAAGTGCCAAACTGAATTACACGGGTAGGACCAGAAACAAAACGGGTCCAATAATAAAAACATTTGCGGCGGCCAATCCCAACATAAATTTCTCACAATGGGGCACGAAAGGTTATGGTTTTGGTAGCCACATAAGGGACAGCAACTCAAGTATCAGAAACATCAGGACACAATTTGGTTTATTGAATGGACAAGTGGCGAGGGGTTTCGCGGTCAATGGTCTTTTTGGTAAAGTATTCGCGGCAGATGGACCAGACAATGACAAGTTATACTATCACACAGATAGCCTAAGCTCATTGACTTATTCATCATCAGAGATTGACACCAGCTCAATTGAGATAGATACTGTGAATATAAAATTATGGAATCACCTCTTATGGAATAGATCCATTAATGAAAATAGAGTATTAGGTGTTGGACAGAGTGATTTTATAACAACGGATCCAGCTGATGTTGATACAACCAGCCAACCTGATCAGACGGTATTAAAAACTTCAGACACCGCTGATGTATTAAACAGGTATCCCAGTGCCATTGAAGATACTCTCAGCTCATTCTCAGGTGGCAAGCGAGGTTGGCACATACCAGAAGAGGTTATTGTATGGGATCTTGGTAACCAGGCTGGCTTGACTTACAGCCAATTGACCAATGCTAATTTTGGTGTTGGTAACAATTCAGTATTCAATGATGCTGATGAAGGGGCCACGGTGTTAGTGCCTTGGAGCAACGAAGAAAACACAAGCACTAATCTGTATCGTAGCACGGCCACACATTTCAACTGCACGGACAACTCAGATAACTTTTGCGGTGCTTACACACCAGATGCCACGAAAGGACACTTCACAGGCAACAGCTCACAAGGGAAAGAATGGATAGGTGGCTATGCCATAATGCAAGTGGCTTACCAAGAGCCAGTTAGAGTAGCACCAGAGACCGTATCAGCGAGTATCACAATGACCACTGAAGCTGTGGTGACACACAGAGTCCAAGCATTGGGTATGTCAGTTGATAACAGTGTATCAGCATTGGGTGGTTTTAAATTAGTGGGCATACCAGAGGCACAGAGCAGTAACTTAAACTTACCAGATGTAGATGCCCGTATAAGATTAACAGGTGTGAGTAATTTGAGCACCAACATAGATGTCACACAGACAGGTTTAGCTGGTATGATCAGGACTGGTTACACTATTGATCCAAGTTTCAATGTCAATATGCGATCACCTGATTCTTTCGTGGGTGTGAAAGCAACCAATCTCATAAACTTCATAGGATCACCAGCAGAAATAAGCAGTAATCTAAGTTTTGATGCCACTGGTTTGTATGGTGTGTTGATAGGTATGAGTGCGGCCAAGATGGGCACTTACACGAGTGAATTAACGACCACACAAACGGCAGTGATATACAAAGACCCTGCCATACAAAGGACATTCAGACCTTTAAAGACCAGGATACTGTCAGCTGACACTGATGATAGGAAATTTGAGTTGTCAGCGAATACAAGATCGTTATCAATTGATAGCGATGATAGAAAATTTGAATTATCAAGCAACACCAGGGTGTTGGATATGAGAGGCACGGGAGACTAATGGCTGACTACAAAGAATACGAGCGGATAAACCAAGGACACAAGATAGAGATACCAGTGGGCAGTGTGAAAGATGTTGCTGTTGAGCTGTATGATATGTTGTTGGACACTGATCAGATCATAGATTTTGTGGCCTCCAGCACCAGCCCAGATGTGACATTTGATGCCACACTCTACAGGATTGACCACGATGAAACTGACACACTGTTACCACATCAGGTCGTTGCTTATATAAAACCCGCGGCCACGGGCATACACCCAATCAAATACACCATAACACTTGACTCAGGTCGTGTATTCGTGTATCACTTCTTCGTAGAAACTAACTTTTAAAAAGGATAAATATTGATATGACAGCGACAACAGGATTTGAAAGAGATAACCAAGGTGCTTACATTAGGAAAGATCCACAAGCAGTATTGGATTACCAACTGGACTACTCAAACTACTTGGCATCTGGTGATCACATAAGCACATCAACGGTGACGGTGGATTCAGGCATAACTTTGGATTCAGACTCACTACACAACAACGGCAAGTTGGTGACCATAAACTTGAGTGGAGGCACGGCAGGCACGGTATATACCGTGAAGAATACGATCGTGACCAATGACAACAGGACCGCTGTGAAAAGATTCAGAGTAAAAGTAGAAGAAGACTTTCTATAAGCTCTAAAAGACCAAACCGTTTGGGTAAACGGGCAAACACATAGGTGATACAACACCGTTAAAAAAGGAGACCAGATGACAGAGCAAGACAAAACACCCCAAAAAGAAGATCGTAAGCAACCAAGGTTTGGTGAGATGACCAAACAGGGACTCATAGTGGGCAGAGGTGACACAAAGACCATAATACCACCAGCAGAAGTGGAGAAATTGGCATCATATCACTGCACAAACACTGAGATTGCGGACTTTTTTGACATACCAATAAAGACATTGGAATACAATTTCGCAAAATTAATACAAAAAGCCAGATCACAGACTAAACAGCGGTTAAGGAAGGCACAACTTGAGGTAGCACTCAATGGTAACACCTCAATGCTGATATGGCTTGGAAAAAACATCTTGGGACAACAGGACCAACCCACTTCTGAAGGTAGCAAACACCCTTTACCTTGGAGTGATGATGAAAAAACTCAAAACGGACAAGATCAAGAAAGCAATAAATAGTTGTATGAGCAGACCTTTTGTTTATAGAGAAGTAGCCAAAAATTACACTCATAGAGAAAGGTATCTGGCATCAACACCTTGCTTGTATGGTCTGGCATATGAAAAACAGTGGCTGGTCAACATAAGGCCACAGGAATATGGACCAAATGCCACCATAAGGAAATACAAGAAGCTGATCTACTCAACGAGGGGTCAGGCGATGGCGGCTGTGAAGAAAGTAGAAAGAGAATACTTTATCACACCGGAAATAGTGGAGATAAACTTAGATGATTTATAAAACGATTAAAAATATATGGCATTTCTTGAAATGTGAAATACCTGAATTTATGGGCAACTGGAGATTGATACCAAGGGTGTTGATGACTATGTATTGTTATGCCTTCTATGCCGTGACCACTTGGTTTATGGCTATGCCAGATCCAACGAATGCACAAGCTGGTTTTGTTAGTGTGGTTGTGGGTGCTGGAGCAGGTTTCTTTGGCTTATATGTGGGCTCAGGTGCCGTCAAGAAGAAAGACACCAAATGAAGTTAGACAGATTACCCCTTGAAGTCGTGATAAGATACTATCGTAAATTAAAGCAATACAAAGGTATGCCGTCGGAGACTAAAAAGTTAATGAGGGAGATAGAAGACTATCTCTGGTATAACCATAGGCTGTAGTATGACAAGGAAAACAAACACGATGTTGATAGCACTATTGGGCACCATATTGATGGGCCTGGCAACCTGGACACTCGTGACACTGATGGAGTTACAGTTGTTGGTTGCTATGATACAACAGGACCTGGTCAGCATTGACAAACAGTTTGGCAGGGTGTATAACTTCATAGATAGCATAAGGCAAAAATAATGGCAAAGGTTAGAGAAACAAACACACACGAGCCAACTTTTCACAAGACAAACATTGGTCGTAAGCCCAGCAAGACCAAAATGAATAAACACCGGAGAAGAAGCTACAAGAAATACCGTGGTCAAGGCAAATAAGAGAGGTTGACAACGGAGCAAATATACTGTATAAATATATTTGTATTATCGCACTGACATACGATAATGCTCCTAAAAATAGTATATATAGCCCTCACACTTTTCGCGGAGTGTGGGGGTTTTTTTGACCGCTAAATACTAACACAAAATAACTGCTACTCAAAGGAGATAACAAATGAGTTATAAGATACACTTAGGTGACAATGTCGCTACTCTAAAAAACATCACAGACAACAGCATAGATTCAATAATAACTGACCCACCATATGGCATAGAATTTTTAGACAAGGACTGGGACAAGAATACTGGTGCCTTGGAATGCTGGCGAGAATGCTTCAGGGTTTTGAAGCCTGGTGGGTATATATTGGCCTTTAGTGCCGCGAGGACATACCACCAACTTGCTACAAACATAGAATCAGTGGGATTTGAGATAAGGGATCAACTTATGTGGTTGTATTCTTCTGGATTCCCTAAAGCACAAGACATAGGCAAAGCAATACAAAAGAGACAAGGTGTTGAAAAATATAAAGAAATAGATCTTGATGCCGTGACTGAATGTGCAGGTAGGACAGGATCAGGTGGTGGTATAAATCGTATGATGAAGAAATTAGATGCCAAAGGTGATCAACAAGATGGTGTCATCAAACAAGTAATCCCAACATCACCAGAAGCACAAAAATGGGCAGGTTGGAAGACAGCACTGAAACCAGCACACGAGCCCATAGTGATGGCCAGGAAGCCATTCAAAGGATCAGCCATAGACAATGTGTTGAAGCACGGTGTTGGGGCACTCAACATAGATGCTACAAGGATTCCAAGCACACCTGAAAGAATTGCAGAAGTAAGAAAAATAAATGCAGAAGGTGGCTTAGTGGCGGGTGATGGTATAGAGAAATACAGCACTATTGGTGGAGAAAATAAAAATAAAAAAAAACAATACAAATTATCAGAAGGTAGATTCCCATCAAATGTGTTGGGTGAGATACCGGACTATCAGAAGTATTTCTATTGTCCAAAGGTCAGCCGTAAAGAGAGGATGCCTTTCAACAACCACCCAACCGTGAAGCCAGTGGCACTTATGAGGTATCTGATCAAGTTGGTCACACCTGATAACAGCACGGTATTGGATCCATTTTGTGGATCAGGATCAACTGGTATGGCCGCGGTAGAATTAGGACACAGTTTCATAGGTTGTGAGCTGGATGCAAACTATGTAGATATTTGCATCCGTAGGATACAAAGTTGGAAAAAAACTTCTTGACTAAAAAACTAAAATGTTATATAATAAGATATAGTTAAATTAAAAAAGGAGATAAAAACTATGGCGACGATAGAAGAAAAAGAAAAATTAGTAGAAGTGATCAAAGAAGGATCTTACAAATACTATAAGGTTAATGTAAGGAGAGCCACTGTAAGTGAAACTCAATACCTGGTCAAACATAAAATCAGCGATGGAGAATTTGATGCTTGGGATTACACATCAGATCTATCAATGAATGATTGCCCAGAAAACTGGACTGAATGGGATAGCGATCCTTGTGCTGATGAATACGATCCAGAGATAGATACTGTTGATGAGTGTGATGAATACGGTGAAACGGTGTAATGAGTGAATGGCACGACAAGTATAAAAAGTGGCACAGTATAAATGACACAGTTGGTTGGGGTGAATTTATAGACAACCCCAGCTATCAGCCAGTGATGATCAAGTGGCTCAAAGATCAAGAATATAACTGTGGTATAAACTCAAGCTATCTGGGACAACACTTTCATTCAATACATTTAAAAAGTTATCTATTCTGGAGATTGTGTGGAGCCAAACCCATAGTTGTAAAACAATTTGGTAAAGAAGTGACCTTAGATGCTGAATACTATGTGAAGAAACTTGAGAAGAGATTGAGATTACAACTACAAAAATCCAAGAAAGATTATATGGAAGAAATGGTCAAAAAGAAAGGATATTATCGTAGCTTGGTTAAAATGAAGAAGATAGTGCCCTTACACAAGGACCCAGGCCAACTGAATATCATCATAAACTTCGCCCACGAAGAAAGGGATAGGAAGCCAAATGAATGGGGTCAGAAGACCATAGAATGGGATCTTGACTTTTTCAAATCTATGATACACCTTAGTCAAAAGGCTCAAGAGCAAATGGAAAAAGACCTGATGATCCACAAGTTAAAAGTGGGTTAATATGTGGTTGACAACTTGGCTTAAAAATTGTATAATAGTAGTATAACAAAAGAAAGGCAGTAGAAAATGAAAACACAATTGAATAACAATATAAGTGATGCTGAAGCTGAAATGAAAAGCATAGAAACCAGCATACCAGGATTTAAGAATCTACTAAATGATCGTGGTAAGGCCAGACCTTTCAGCAGGAAGATAAACAAGGTTGAAAATCTTAGAGCTGATGATGATGGACATTACAGTATAACACTAAACACAAAAGTGGTGCCCAGCAACACACAACAATGGAGAAGGTTTGCTATCTTGAAGATGATCAAGATACAACCCGTTGATTCATACTTCAAAGATAGCAAGGGGATGTTAGATCCAACCAAGAGTTTGACCCACATATTGAGGAGAGAATACTTGCCCTTGATAATAACTGATCACTGTATGAGACAGTATGAGAAGAGGACGGAATCACCAGCTGTCAAAATGATAAGCAATGACACCACATTACAAACCGTTAATAATTTCAGTAACGAGTTTTGGATGAGGGGTGCTCCAGTTTCACCACAGTGTGGTATAATGACCGAAGGTGGCATACTGTTAGGCGAATGGTTGAAACCAGATCTGATAGGCGATGACTTTGAATTGCTTGACCCATTTCATATTTTGTGGAATCACAAACGGGGACATAAAAACCAAGAGCAGTTTGATAGATACACACAGTGGATGCCAAATATGACATATGATAATCACTTCATATTTTTCGCGAAGACATTCATAACTGACAGCCAAGCTGGTGTTGACCAGTTGCTACAGGCCAAGGCATACGATAACAGCGACACCGCGATACAACGATTTAGAAGGGAAGGACACAAAGAAGTATGGTTAAATCAATAAACAGATATTACAACCCAAGAGGCACCAAACATTCAAGAGAATGTGGTATGACTATAAAGGAGATGTGTGAGCACTATGACACATACAACAAGAATATACAGATATGGAGACAGCTGAGGCCTGATCTATCATATGAAGAATGGGAGATGGACAGGAAGAAAATAAATTACCCAAGCACCAGAAAAAAGGTCGTTTCGTCGTGATTTTTAGTGTATATTATAAATACTTTAAACAAAAGAAAGGCAGTAGACTATGACTTATAGAAATTATAAAAAAAACTTATCAAAGATTAAACTAAACACACCATATGAGCACAGTGCTATCACTGGTATAAAAGATCAGACCAGCAGATACCACAGTGAGATTATCCGTAGGTATGACTTTGCTAATGGCAAGAAGACTTATGCTGATCCAACTATGGACAACTATGCTCGTAAATGGCGGGACATAGTGGCGAAAGCTGAAATAGGTGATGCCCTTATGGACTTACAAGAAGATCCAAAGAATCCAGGTATCTACAGCGGCGACAGTGAGCCAATGTGGGTGTCAAAAGCAGAATGGACTCGTATGCAACTAAAATTAGCAAGACAGAAAGACGATAAATTGGCACAGCAACAGAATAGGTTGAAGGTGATCGAAAGGGTAGAAAGTGATCTATCGCCAGAAGAAGTATCAGGCATAGCACAACCACAGATGATCACACTGGATGATGACCAGGTTTTTGAAGTGGCTGGCAAGCTACAAGACAGTGAAGATAAAGTCAATGTAAACATAATACCAGGCGGACTGGGTTTAGAAGTTTATGGACCCAAGGTATGGTTGGTGTTGGCCAGAGAGAAACGACAGAAATGATATACATAGTGGCACTTACGATAATACACATCATATTCGCGGTGCTACTGTATAACTTCTATCTCTAAATAAATAATACTACAATGCCATTAAACAATCCACAGAAGCAGGTCTCTGACTCCACAAAACGATTCAAAGTTATGGTGGCTGGTCGTAGGGTGGGCAAAACACACCTCGCGATAAGAGAATTGTGTAAAGCCGCGAGCCAACCTGATCAGACGGTTTGGTATATAGCACCCACACACAGTATGGCCAAACAGATAGTATGGGACAAGCTGAAGAATAAATTGATTGAGCTACAATGGGCCAAGAAGATAAACGAATCAGATCTTTCTATAAGATTAGTGAATGGTAGCCTGATAGCCCTAAGATCGGCTGATAGACCAGATAGGTTGAGAGGTTTGGGCTTAAACTACATAATTTTAGATGAATTTCAAGACATACAGGCTGAAGCATTCTACGAAGTGTTGAGACCCACACTGTCTGACACTGGAGGAGGTGCTCTTTTCACAGGCACACCAAAAGGTATAGCCAATTGGGCATATGACTTGTATCAACAGGCCAGTATAGATCCCAAGAATTGGGCCAGCTTTCAATTCACCACACTTGAAGGTAATCAAGTGCCAGCTGAAGAGATAGAGCAGGCTCGTGCTGACTTGGACGAGCGGACATTTAGACAAGAGTATGAAGCTTCTTTTGAGACTTACTCAGGGCAGATATATTTTTCTTATGGACCACACAGCATATATCACAAAGAGAAACCAAAAGAGATACACGAGATATTGATTGGTATGGACTTTAACATAGACCCAATGAGTGCGGCCATATGTTGTAGGATACCAGAAGGTATATTGTGTTTTGATGAGATAGCTATGTTGGGATCCAACACAGATGAAATAGTCAAGGAGATAAAGCATAAATACCCTAAACACCGTGTTGTGGTATATCCAGACTCAGCATCAAGACAGAGAAAAACAAGTGCTGGAGGCAGGACAGACCTTAGTATTTTACAGAATGCTGGTTTTACTTGCTATACAAGGTCAAGAAACCCCGCGGTAAGGGATAGAATAAATGCTGTCAACAGTGCTCTCAAGAGTGCTAACGGACAACAGAAACTTTGGGTAACACCAAATTGTAAAGCGGTGATTAAGAGTTTGAGTAGAATGATATATAAACCTGGCACATCACAGCCAGATGATTCTGATAACCTCTCGCATATGGCGGATGCGATAGGATACCTTATTGAGTATCTATACCCAATCAGGCGATCAATTGAAATAAATAACAATACACCGCAAACCTTTAATATGATGACTCAGTAAGGAGACACAATGTCACAGATCTACGATGCTTTTGATATAGAATATAGAATAGAATATTTTGGTTTGCCCGTCCATCCAGACTGGAAGAAGAATATAAGAAGATGGACTTATTACAGCGACTCATACAACGGAGGCAATGACTTCCGTGCTGGTATGTATCTTACCAAGTATGTATTGGAGTCAGATGATGAATATCACAACAGAATTAAGAATGTGGCCTTGGACAATCACTGTAAATCAGTGATCGAGACTTACAACAGTTTCTTGTTTAGAAACCCACCAAAGAGGGAATATGGCCAATTGGCCGCTGACCCAAACATAGACAACTTCTATAGAGATGCTGACTTAGACGGCAGAAGCTTTGATGCTTTTATGAAAGATGTTAGCACATATTCAAGTGTTTATGGACATTGTTGGATAGCGGTTGATAAGCCAAGGACAATAGTAGCCACAAGAGCTGAAGAATTAAATCAAGGTATAAGACCATACCTTTCTCTATACACACCAGAAAATGTCTTAGATTGGAAATATGAGAGACAGAGCTCAGGTGTATATGAATTAACAGAGATAACATTATTAGATGGTATAGATGAATCAGGTGCTTACTATAGGACCGTGACACCAGAGAGCACAAGGATATATCAAAAATTAACTGATAAAGAGCAGAATGACCCAGCTGAATTAGTGGACGAGATACCAAACCTTATTGGCAAAGTGCCTTATGTTTGTGTTTATGCTGGTCGTAGCCAGACCAAAGGTGTTGGTATAAGTGACCTAAGTGACATAGCTGACACACAGAGAGCTGTATACAACGAATTATCAGAATTAGAGCAACTGATTAGAATATCAAATCACCCCAGTCTCGTGAAGACGAATACAACACAGGCTTCTGCTGGTGCTGGTGCTATTATAACATTACCAGATGACATAGATCCTCAATTAAAACCATTCTTGCTTGAGCCAAACGGATCAGGTATAAATCAAATATTAGACAGTATTGATAAGAAGATAAACAGCATCAATAGAATGGCTAATATGGGTGGTGTCAGATCAACAACCACTACACCAATGTCAGGTGTGGCACTTGAAGTTGATTTTCAACTATTGAATAGTAGATTATCAAGCAAAGCAGATAACTTACAGTTGGCTGAAGAGCACATTTGGGATCTATATGCTTTGTATCAAGGTCTAAGCACACAAGATATGTTAATTGACTATCCAGATAGCTTTAATATACACGACAAAGCGAATACTATCGCATTATTAAAAACAGCAAAAGAGGTTATGCCAAACAATAGCAAGTTGATCGCAGAGATTGACAATATGTTAGCTGATGCTCTTATAAAAGATGAAGATTTGTTGGCTGAAGTGAAAGCTTCAACCCAAGAAGGTGGAGCAACGACCTTAACACACACCCCTGTAACCACAGCGGATGATTTAGTTACACATATGATGGAGATGATACAGTCAGGTATGAGCAAACAAGAAATACTTGCTACACACCCAGAGATATCAGCTCTATTCAACACACAAGGAGAAGAAAATGGCGAGAATGACTAAAAAAGACAAGAAGAAAAAATCAAAAAAATCAAGTAGAGCTAAAAGATCAAGAGGTTAATGATTAATTGGTATGAATACTTTCGCTCAATTGAGCGGGTATGTCCCTGGAGCCTTGAGAGCTTTCTACACGGCCGTATAAGGTTTGAGCCTTACAATCACAGCCAGATACATCGTTTGGATATGTATTGGCAAGATGAATACTATGATGCCGTGATATACCTCAATGTGCCAGATGATGTAGAGGTTTTAGACGAATTGATACAGGGTTTTGAAGATGACAACAATCTAAAAAACTGTGTATACTTTTGGAGCCACCCCAACTACACCAAAGGTGGTAAAAACAGTGCCCCAGTGCCTGTAATAATACAACAGAGTAAAAAAAATCTAAGTGAAGCTCGCGAGAAGCTGAGCAAGGACTAAATATGTATATCACAACAAATATTGTTGGAGTTAAACTTATAACTTTTAAAAAAGGAGAAAACGATGAGTGAAACGGAAATTAAAAACACTGAGCCAACTCAAGCTCAAACTGATGATGTAGATTTTACAGAATCAACAAATGAGGCAAAGACTTTTACACAGGCTGACTTGGATAAAGTAGTTGCGGACAGAATCGCTCGTGAGCGAAGGAAGTTTGAAAAGAAATACGATGGGATTGACCCGGAGTATTACAACGAATTATCAATGAAGGCTGAAAAGGAGAGACAAGACAAGCTCAAAGCCAAAGGCGAGTTTGAGAAGTTGTTGAAAGAAACCATTGAAAAGAAAGATGGCCAAATTGACACACTGATGAAACAAGTCAAAACTATCAAGGTTGATGGGAGTTTGGTTGACATAGCGGCTAAAAACCGTGCTGTGAATCCAAATCAAGTGGCGACACTACTCAAAGACCAAGTTAAGTTGAATGAAGCTGGTGAGGTTGAAGTTGTTGATCCTAAATCAGGTCAAACAAGATACAGCGAAGATGGATCACATCTTGGCATTGACGGTTTGATTAAAGAATTTTTAACGGCTAACCAACACTTCGTAGCCGCTGGCCCATCAGGTGCTGGCAGTGAAACAAAAGTTGGTAATGCTGGTAGCGGTGAAAAGTTTGATATAAGCAAATTGGATATGACGAAACCTTCTGATAGAAAGATCTATCAGGATTACTTGGATAAGACCAAGTCCAAATATTAAACATAGACCATAAGGAGAAATAAAATGGCTAACAATACTACAATTAACTCAGAATTGTTTACTAAACTCCTTGCTGATGCTCAATTCGCCGCATATGAATCAAGTGTAGCAAGACAATTAGTAACTCAATTCACATACCCAGCTGGTGCAGGTAAAGTAATGCAAGTGCCAATTTGGGCAGGTGTATCAGCAGGCGACTTAACAGAAGGCACAGCTCCTTCAGCCGCAGATACTAACACTACTTCAGTTGATATTACATTAGCAGAAATTGGCACATACTTTGATGTGACAGATATGTTAAGAGACTCAGCTGAGAGAGATGTAATGGCTGACTTAGGCTTCAATGCTGGTCAGGCTATCGCAGAGAAAATTGACACTGATGTTTTTGCATTATTCAATTCATTCTCATCATCAATTGGCACAGAAGACTCACCAATCACAGTTGACAACTTCTTTGAAGCAGTTGCAACTTTAAGAGCGGCGAAAGTGGTAGGCCCATTAGCGGCAGTTGTATCACCAAGACAAGCTCTTCAATTAAAGAAATTGCTAACACACTCTACAACGGGTGCTGGTTTAGCCGCTTCTGAGATTGGTAACTCAACTCTAAGACAATACTACATTGGCTCATTAGCTGGCTGTCAAGTGTTTGAATCATCTCTTGTAAAAAGAGACTTAAACACTGACTCAGATGCTGAATCAAATGCAGTAGGTGCCATCTTCGCACCAACGGCTATTGGTTATGCTCAAAGAGGCACAATCAATATGCAAACACAATATCAAGTAGCTAAAAGATCTACTGATGTTATGATGAGTATGGTAAAAGGAGAAGCGATTCTTCAAAATGCACACGGTGTTAAATTAATTGGATCAGACTCAGACTAATCATTAGTTTGAATCTATTTGATAACATTATTTGGGCGGCTAAGGGAGACTGGATCCGCCCAAATGCTAACAAAGGAGACACCCAATGAGCAACTATGCTACAGACAACGACTTATTAGAATATGAGCCAACAATCAAAGAGTTTGGTATCATAGACTTTAGTGATCTACATTCTAAGACCACTGCGGACATACAGAGATTATTGAGAATAGAATGGTGGGCCAAGGTCAGCGGCAGTTACTCAGGCAGGGCCTTATTCGCATCCACTAACATAGAGATGGATTTAACAAAATTAACAGCCGCACAATTCAAGAGAGCGGCAGTGTTTCACACACTGGCATACTACATATTCCCAAGACTAACACAACATTCAGCTGAGCCAGACAGATTCAGAATGATGATAGACTTCTACAAGAGCAAATTCAGAGAAGAGTTTGACCTTCTATTACAAGATGGTATTGAATACGATTTTGATGGAGATGGCACTGTGGAAGATTCAGAAAAACAACCAGAGCATTTCGGCAGATTGGTGAGGTAAACCGTGTCTATAAGAGAAGATATAGCACTGGACATTGTCACTGATTTACAAGGGATTACCGTCCCTGAAGTGAAGTTGGTGTCAAGAAACCCAATAAACACAACAAATATTTCAATTGAGCAATACCCCTGTATTATGGTGCGGACTACAACAGAAGCCCGTAGCGATGAGACTATGGCTGACCTAAGGTTTGGTGACATAGATTACACCATCACAGCTTATGTGAGAGCATCAAGCTCAGCCACAACAGTAAACAACAACATAGACACACAGAGGAATGCCATAATTGAAGCCATATGCGAGAAACTTGAGGTTGATCGTAGTAGAAACTCAAAGGCCTTCAACAGTTATGTCACAACCATCGCGGTTGATGATGGCACGGTATATCCAATAGGCCAAGTTGACATAACATTTAAGGTTTTATATAAATACACTAAAGGAGCCGTATAATGGGATTAAGAATCATATATAAGGATCAAAAAGAATTTGCTTGTAGTTTGACTCAAGCAAGAAAGATGGTAAACGAAGAAGGTTGGAGCTGGACTCCCACTGAATCCAAACCATCAAAATCACCTGCTAAAACTCGTAAAGCCAAAGTCAAGGTTGAAGCAAGTGATTTGGAGATTGACTCACCGTTTAACGATGGAGAGCCAATTAACATTGACTTAGGCAAAACCAAAGAAATATCTGAGGAAATTAATCCTTCAGATGAAAACAAAGGAGACTAAAAATGGCTACATTTAATGGCTTTGACGGTGCTCTTAAACTTGCTGATACAGGTGATTCTTTATCATTGACAGCTGTTGGTAACCTAAGATCATTCAGTATTGAGCAAACACAAGACACAGTAGAAACAACAAATATGGGCTCAGGTGGCTCAAGACAATACAAACCAGGATTGCATACTTTTACAATCTCAGGTGAAGTATATTTTGACGGCACAAACACAGTCCAAGAAAAACTTGACGAATTAGTATCTAAGACAGGTGAAGAAGCTATCGCAACTTTTGAAGCTTACCCTTCAGGCGAGGCATCATCATCAAACAATACTAAAATCTCAGGAAGTTGTATCATTACATCTTTTTCAATATCATCTTCAGTTGATGGTGTTGTGGAAGCCAGCTTCGCGGCACAAGGCACAGGTAACTTGACATTCGCTCAAGTGGCTTAATTAATGATACAGGCTCGTATTAAAGGTAAAGCGGATCTATCTGGTCTTCAGAGAGCTGTTGATCAGATGATTCGTGATGTTTCTAAACGAGCATTACAGATCGCAAAGGAAGAGACACCAATACGATCTGGCAGGGCAAGAAAGTCTTGGAAGACTGACGATAGAGGGTTGATTATTTCAAATAATGTGCCTTACATTGAGCAGTTGGAAAAGGGAAGATCCAAACAAGCACCTTCAGGGATCTTGAAACCAACCGCCCGTAAAGTGAAGGGGTATTTTAATACAAGGAGATTAGCACGATGACAAACACGGTAATGAAGAAGGCAACCGCCCACTTCAAAGATAAATTAAGCGGGAAGTTACACAAATTACACATTGATGAATGGGGTGTGGATATTTACTACAGATCTATCGCATCAATGAAGACTGAATCAAAAATAATGGCTCTCACACAGCAAGGCAAGAGTGATGAAGCATTGGTTGAGACTATAATCTTGAAAGCCACTGACAAAGATGGCGACAGATTGTTTTCAATCGGTGACAAATCAGCACTTTTAAATGAAGTAGATCCACAAATAATAATAAGAATAGCTACTGCATTAAACACGGCCAGTGATATGTCGTTAGAGGAGATTGAAAAAAACTAATAGGGGATGGGGATATGTATAGCATATTCTCTCTTGCTGATTATCTAAAATGTAGTGTAGAGTCAGTATTGAAAATGTCCCAGTTAGAATTTAAGGGATGGTTTGCATTCCTTAAGATAAAAAACGATAGAGAGAAGAAGGCCAATGAGCGAAAAACTAACCATAGACATAAAAGCCCAAGATAATACTCGTGGTGCCTTTAACTCTGCCCAAAAGAATATCAATAACCTAAACAGAGCTGGTAAAAGGTTGAATACCAATATGGGTGGCTTACAGAGCACCTTATTGAAAGTGGGTGCGGCACTTGGAGGTTTCGCGGTAATCAAAGGTATAGTGAATACCATCAGGACCTTTCAAGATCTTAGAGCCACACTCGTAACCATAGAAGGAAGCACGGAGAAAGCGGCCAAGAGCTTTGAAATGCTTCGTAAATTCACAGCTAAAACGACCTTTCAATTAGACGAAGTATCAAATGCTTTCATAACTCTAAGGAATGCTGGATTGAATCCAACAGAAGAGCAGATGAAAAACCTTGGTAACATAGCGGCTGGTATGGGTAAGAGACTTGACGATGTTGCGAGAGCAGTATTCAATGCCACCACTGGTGAATTTGAGATGCTTAAACAACTGGGTATCAAGGTTAAGACGGAAAGCGACAGCTTAAAAGTATCATTCAGAGGTATAACAAAAACAATTGAAAAAGACTCTGCGAGTATAGTAGGTTTCTTAGAGCAAGTTGGTAGAGTTGACTTTGCTGGTGCCATAGAGGCCAGAAGTGCTACACTGACAGGTGCTATATCAAATATGAAAGATGCCATAGCAGAAGTGGCAGTGGCCATAGGTGAAGGAGGCTTCGCTGGAGCATTAACGGCCATAGCATTAGATATGAAAGACTTTGCTATGAATAGCAAAGAAGCCGCCAAACAACTTGGACAGGCATTGGGCACGGCAGTTAGAGCCACAGCCGCGATATTCAAGGCATTGGTCAATAATTTAGATTTAGTTGTGACTGCTTTTGGCACACTGATAGCATTTAAACTGGCCGTAGCATTCGCTAACATCACGACAGCCATTATGGGTATGAATGCGGCTATGATAGCTTTCAATGCCACTACGAAAAGAAATATAATATTTGGCACCATCGCAGTATTCACAGGTGCTTTGGGATTGTTAATATCAAAATTTAAAGAATTTAAAGGTGAGCTGAAACAGGTTGAATACACGGGTGACCTTAACACTGACCTTAGTATGACCAACGAAGAATTGACGATGATCAATAAACAGTTGGACGAGATGATCAAGAAAGATCCAAAACTCAAAAACATCACATCAAAATCAGATATAGGCACACAGATAGATCCAAATCTATTATTCCCGGGTGTGGTTGATCTAAGAGAAACACTGATAGAAGAAGAAGTGCTTTATCTTGAGCTGTATAACAAGAAACAAGCAATGGAAGAGGCTTACAGGATGTTGCTGGCCAAGAAGAGAGAAGAAGAAAGCAAGGCCATTCAAGAGCACATCAAAACGACCATACAACAGAATGATGAGAAACTGCAGAAACAGGCAGAAGCCAATCAGAAAGCATTCACAGGGTTGAAAGAGAGCCTGATGAGTGAAACAGAAACCATTGACAACGAGAAACAGAAACAGTTAAAGATACTTGAAGAGTATCACAAGACAGAGTTGGCTTTGATTGAATCATCTGACAAAGATGAAAAGATCAAGTTGGTCAATAAAAGACAATTATATAAACGGATTGAAGATCAGAAAATAAGGATTCTACTTGAAGCTGTCAACAAGAGAATGCAAATTGTTGAGAAAGCTGTCAATGATGACTTGGCCAAACAGATGGAAGCGGCCACACTATTCGCTGATATATTAAATGACTCAACTCGTAAGTTAGAGATGGAGTATGATAATAGACAAAGAATAATTGAGAATAGCTATAGAGATGGTTACCTTACAGCGGTGCAGTATGCCAAACTTACTGAAGCATTAGAGAAAAAGAAATTAAAAGCCATAGCTGAAGCTGAAAAAGAAGCAAGAATAAGCACGATACAAAGTGAATTAGAAGCATCAGGTCAAAAAACTGACACAGCTCGTAGAGAAGCAGAATTAAAAGAATTATACGAGAGAGACAAGACAGCATATTTCAAGAAACAAGGTGAAGAAGCACTCGCGAATATGGCCAAGGTCAATAAGAAGGCATTTGAGGCTTACAAAGCATACCAAATAGGACAGGCATTGATCGCAACTTATAGTGCGGCGACCAAGGCACTTACCTTCCCGCCAGGTCCTCCAATCTCATTCATATATGTTGCTGGTGCGATCGCGGCAGGTATGGCACAGGTTAATGCTATCAGATCACAGACATACACTGGTAGAAGATTTGGTGGGCCAGTTAGAGAAGGCGAGACATATATGGTTGGAGAGCAAGGACCTGAATTGTTTACCCCAGATCAAAATGGTAACATAATACCAAATCATAAATTGGGTAACCTCAACAATGAGTCAACCGCGGGAATTAACCCAATGTTGCTCAATGGAATGATAGATAGCTTGAGTGATTTTCAACCAAGGAGATTTGGTGGTCCAGTCAGAGAAGGTGAGAGCTATCTTGTTGGAGAGCAAGGACCAGAATTGTTTAGTCCAAGCCAAAATGGTAACATAATACCAAATGATAATTTGGGTGGCCAACAAGTGGTCGTAAACTTCAGAGTAGAAGCAATAGATTCTGGTAGCTTTCAAGGTGCTTTAGCTGAGCAGAGAGATGCCATAGTTAGTATAGTCAATGAAGCAGTCAATGACGGTGGTCGTAGGAGTATAACAGCATAATGGCCAAGTATCAAGGCAGAGATGTCACACTAAACAAGCCAATGAGAGGTGATGTTAAAAAATTTAAGGTGTTTGTGAGAAACAAAGACACCGGTAATGTAAATAAGATTAACTTTGGACAGAAAGGTATGAGCATAGGTAGAAATAATCCCACAAGGAGGAGAAGTTTCAATGCCAGAATGGGTGCCGTGTTGGACAAGGTAAAAGGACAGAAGAATTTATCACCAGCTTTTTGGTCACTCAAAGCCTGGGAGAAAGGATTTAAGATATAATGCCAGCAGAATTTAATGCCATATTGCCCGCAACAGTAGATATTAGGGCTTTACAATTACAATCAAATCAATCTACTATTGTTACAACATCTCTATCAGGTAGAAGCCAGGTCAGAAGCTTTGGCGGACAGTTTTGGTCAGGACAGGTTGATATGCCACCAATGACAGAAACTGAAACAAGAAAGATATATGGATTCTTGATATCAAAGAGAGGTGCTTTCACTTCTTTCACGATAGCACCAGCTAATTTAACTACGGTGACAGGCACACAATCAGCCTCTGAGGCTTTGAGTGCTGGTAACAGTGTGGGCGGTAGGACCGTTACAACTGTTGGTAGCAATGAGTTTGGTATAGGTGATATGATAAAATTTTCAGGACCAACTAATCACAATAAAGCATATATGGTCACAGCTTGTAGTGGTAACACACTGACATTTGAGCCAGGACTGACTGCTGTGGTCACAGCTTCGCACACTGTTGAATCAAAAGAAAACTTTGAGCTTACGGTGAGACTTGATGGTGATGTATTTGGCTATGATATGGGACCAGATAGATTCAGTAATCTAAAATTTAAATTTTTTGAGGCTGTGTAATGGCCAGATTTGTAAACACAGACTTATTCAATGGAAGTGAAACTGGATCGCTACAACAAGATTCAGTAAGAGTAGCACACCTTGTAGAAGTCCATATAACACCAACACTTTATTTCACAGATAATTTTACAGATATAGATTATGATAGTGCTACGGCACCAGATTCAGGCTCAAACACTTATTTGGCTGTGGGTGACTTTCTTACATTTAGCTCAACAACTGAAACAACACAAATAAAAGTGAATGCGATCAATCTAAGTCTATCAGGTGTTGATACCACATTAGTAGATGACCTTATAAACTACAACATAGTGAATAAGCGAGTGGTCATATATAGGAGTTTCTTCAACGGTGATGCTTTTGAGACCAACCGCACATTCACACTATTTGACGGTTTGATCCGTAATTGGAATTTTAACGAAGCGGCCAATAATTCAACGGTCTCTGTTAGTGTGGCCACACATTGGGCCAACTTTGAGCAGAAGCAGGGTAGAATAACAAATTCAACATCACAAAGGGCCACGAAGCGATACGATAGCAGTGTGCAATTTAGTGGTGACAAAGGCTTTCAATATGCTTCAGCAATGATAGGAGACATACATTGGGGCCCAAGATCATAACACACTTAAGACCAGCTGAGCTATACGACATACCTCATTGTGTGTGTCTGGGTGAGATGGAGTATGAGCAGATATTTCACACAACTGACGGTTTTTCAATTGACTATTGTGAGAGCTTTATATTTCACAGCCTGGGTAGGGGTGACAGATTTAACTATGTGTTGGTTGAAGAATCTGACATACCGTTTGGTTACATAACAGGTGGCTTAGAGAATCTTTTTATGACCCAAAAGCCAGATGCTGTGATATATCACTGGTTTGTGAATAACCACGATGGACAATATGGTCGCAAGAATTTTGGTAAGATGCTGATAAAAGCATTTGAGATGTGGGCTGAAAATAAAGGTGTCAATTCAGTGAATGTGGGTTACATACAGAAGCCTGGCAAAGAAAAATATTTGAATCGTGCTTTCAGAAAGATGGGATATGAATTAAATAATGTTAATTACAGAAAGAATTTAAAATGAAGATCTACAAAAAAATAGTTTGGGACAAAGATGGTAAAGTAATCGAAGAGGATTCTTACGAGTATAATGGACCAATCACTGAGATGAAAGGTAATCCAATAAAATCAGCCGCAAAAGCAGTTAAGAAGGCCGTAAAAGGTTTCGTTAAAGGTGCAGTAGATTTAGGTCGTAGCATCATCTCAGGTGTATCAAGTTTAGTTAGTGGCTTCATAGGTATCTTTGGTATGAGTTATGATATGCCTTCTTTCACAGGTGGTGAAAACTTTGAAGCCTCTCTACAAGGTATAACAGTAAACAAGCAATCAAATGTCGCGAAGATACCAGTGGTGTATGGTGAGAGAAAGATAGGTGGTGTGAGAGTATTCGTGGGATCAGGTGACACAGATAACAAGTATCTATATATTTGTTTGGCTGTAGCTGAAGGTGAGATAGACAGCTTTCAAGGCATATACATAAATGATGAGAGACAGGAGCTGAGCAGTTTCGCCACAGGTGGTGTAAGGACAGTCAATAAGACCAAATTTGGTGGAGGAGATTCAAGTTTCTATGTCAATGGTGCCTCAAGGGCCAGCTTTGAATTTTTTACAGGATCAGAAGACCAATCAGCTTCAAGTCTATTGAAAGAGCACAACTTATGGACAGATGATCATAGGTTGAGAGGTGTTGCTTATGTGGCCTGTAGGTTTGAATGGGTCAAAGCAGAGTTTGATCAGGAAAACGAAGGTGAGCAAACCGTATTCAATCCCTGGGGTGGCATACCAACTATCAATGTTATAGTCAGGGGTAAGAAAGTATTAACTTCTTATGCTTCTAAGGACACATCAAACAACACTTCATCATATGAAGGTGAAATTGGCAGTTTCGCATATTCAAATAACCCAGCAGACTGTTTATTAGATTATTTAAGAAATACAAGATATGGTAAGGGACTGAATGACAATAGAATTAATTTTGCGGACTTTCATACAGCAAGAGGTGTTTGTAACCAGACACCAAACTTTGGAGAGGGCTTAGGCACAGCCACTTTCTTGTTGTGTAATGATGTCATAGACACCAATGAGACTATGTTTGAAAACACTAAAAAAATTATGCAAAGCTGTAGAGGTTTCTTACCTTATGTGAATGGGAGATATTCACTAAACATTGAGACCGCTGAATCATCACCAGGCGACTTACAACTCATAGACGACCGGCACATAATAGGTGCCATCGCTGTCACCAGTGATGACAAGAATGCCAGATACAACGAGGCCAAGGTCACTTTCGCAAATGAAGAAAAAGATTTTGAAAGTGATACACAAATATTCGCCCTGCCAACTACAACCATTGATTCAGAAGACAATGGTGAGCCATTGATATTGGACATAGGGGCACCTGGTATAACTCGTAGAGAGCGAGCTCTGGACTTTGCTGAATACTTGGTGAGAAGATCAAGGAAACAAGTCACCGTGTCAATAAAAGTAAGCAATGAAGGACAAAACATCGTTGCTGGTGAGCTTATAAAACTCACACATAAATTTAAACAATTGGGAGATATGTCAGGACCAACAGCAGAAAACTATCTATTCAATGAAAAGCTGTTTAGAGTCATATCACAGAGATTAAATTATGATGGCACAGTTGATCTTACACTGTTTGAGCACCAAAATGACATTTATGATGTCACACAGCAACAAGAAGATACTGATCTATCACCAATACAAGCGGCCAAGGCTGACAACATATTCAAACCAACTGACTCTTTTGTGGCAGGCACGACCATTGACACAACATCAGGAGCAGATAGCTCTGGTGCTTTCATACAATTTGAGATCACTGAAGCAGATGGCCTAAACACTGCTATAAGATTTATTTTAAACATAAATGGCGGCACAGATAGTGAAACACAGAGAGCGGCCAAAACAGGTAAGAGTGAAGACAAATTTTATAGTATAGGCGGACAAAAACTTGCGGTTGGAGACAGTGTAAACTTTAAGATATATGCTGTGAAGGGTGTGAATAGCACACTGCTACAGTCAAGCTCAGCCGTGATAACAGGCACAACATCACAGACTGTTAGTGTGACAGATGCCACTTCAGGAGGATTCGCATAATGCCAAGCAACGGATATGTAGAAAATAATGTATTAATAGTAGATGGCACGGCCACTTGGGCAGACCTTTCAAATGGTTGGAGCACTTATGACAGTTGGACACAATACACAGGAGCAAGTTATGGTGGGGCACCTGGTGTGCCATTGAGGTATCAGACTGCTGTAATTGATTTTGGCAGTGTGAAGACAGTTGTGCCAAGAATAACAGTGGGCACCACGGGTGATAGTTTGGTCACAATAGAATATTCAAACAATGCTGATATGAGTAGTGCTACAACCATAGCACCTTACACAGCAGATAACACAGACACTGGCACACTGACACACTTTTGGGTGTTGAATTGGTGTAAGCCAGGTTACATATCAGAATACACTGACTTCACTGCTCGTTATGTGAGGGTGACCGTGTATGTAGAAAACTTCAATGCGGCAGGAGACAAGAGATTGGCACCAAGTCTAAACAACTTGTATATCTTGTTTGAGAATCCCGTATACCAACAAGAAAAATTATATGATCAAGACACCAGCACATTTACAGGCTCAGTGTCAGCGAGGGTCATACCTTTCACAATGATCACAAACTTAAAGGGCTTATTTCTATCAGCACACAAGGCAGGAGCCAGTGATGTGTTGTCACCGCAGACGGTAAGCAAAGCAAACAAGACGGTGAGATTATTGAAATACGATGGATCTTCAGTTGCTGAAACTGATGGCACCATAGACATATTGGCATACGGCACTCCCGTTATAGATGTGTTTGAAGATGGTGTTATAAGACCCAGAGAAATTTAATAAATAATGTTATAAAATTAAAGGAGGCATACATATGGCTTGGGGCAATTCAGGTAATGTATCAACTACAAATTTAAACGAAGCTACAGATTCACCAGCAAATGCAAGGGCTGATTTAAAAGCCGCTCTTGACGAGCTGACTGCTGTAATCGATGGTTTAGGGACTGCTGGTGGTGCCGCTAAGATAGAAAGCTCAGGCGAAATATCAGCCGCCGTTACAGCTGTCAGCACAGCTTCAGGCAACCTTACTGTCAAATCAGCGACCTCTATGGTCAAAATTGAAAACTTTATCAACTTAAAACCAGTAGCTTATGCTTCTTTACCAGCATCGCCACAACAAGGTGATATGGCATTTTTAACAACGGATGGAGCAGGCGACACACAGAATCAAATGATCTACTACAATGGCAGTGCTTGGAAATATTTCAACTCAACTGCAGATGGTGGCACAGATGCTACGGTGGATGCTTCTTAGGAGATTAACATATGAAATGTAGAGTATGTAAAATTACAAATTGGGTTTGGTCCGTGATCAAATGGCCATTTAAACAACTTTGGAAATTGATCAAAAAATGGATTGGGGTTTAATGGACAAGATTGAGTTAGAAAAAGCCAAAGCAGAAGTTAGACTAACTCAGCTTGAAATAGACACCAAGATAATCTCCACGGACATAAAGACTATAAAAAATAATCACCTCGCCCACATTGAATCAACGATGGGATCAATGGACAGAAAGATTGAGAAACTTGACACAAGGGTTTGGTCAATACTTTTTGGTATCGTTATATTGGCGGCTTCAAATGTCATCGCGACTTTCTTCGCTTAATCTCGAAGCAATACCAGATCTAAAATTCAGCACACCTTTATTCAGATTCACCTTTTGTGAGTATCTATTACACTTTTATGGATATGAAGCATATGAGGTAGAAGATGACGAATATTACTACAATCAATATAAAACCATCATATTTTCATAATTTAGAAGCACATAGAAGCACACACAGTGGGGTTTAAGCACCTTCTGGGTATAACTATACCCATAAAAAAAACGGCCGTGCTACTAAGGTGTTAGGCCAAAAGTAGCAGGACCGTTTTAAGTAATAGGAGTTGCGACTATGGCAGTAGGAAACACAACTCTTCTTAAGCAGATAGATTAGATCTATCTTTAGGGAGCACTATAACTATGCCTAAGTTAACAATGCTAATATTATTTATATACTAAAAAGAAAGAAATATCAACCGTTTTGTCGTGATTTTTTCGTTATTTTATAAATAACATTACTATGGGAAAAAAGGCAGATCCAACAAAGATACCAAAGGCCGCAACGGGCAAGACCAATCTCGTGTGGGTCAAGAGAGAAATAAAGGATTCAGTGTATAACGATCACTGGGAGTTTAAGCTGGCTGACATAAATTATGCCAAGCGATACAACAGTGGCTACTTCAAAAGGACCAATTGGGAGATAATGAAACCAAAGGACAAAAAGGACATAGAGGTCAAAATGGGATCATCCAAACCCAAGTTGGGCACTATAGAAGTGGCTGTGGGTGGTGTTGATGTTATAAAAGGTGAATTACCAGAAAAAAAGGTTGCGAAAGCCAGATTGAAAATAGTATAATGAAACATTGGGGTTAAGGAAAGACCCACCCGTATAAGAAGCGGTATCGCGAAATAACGATGTAAGTGGATTATACGATGTTGATGATAAGGTGTTAGGCCGTGTAAACACGACAGGCAGTTATTCAAACTCACAACATTGAGACAGCAGACCAAGTCAAGGGTATAAACAAGATACGATAAACAATGTGGTCTGGTAAAAAAGCACTTTCTGGTTTTCTGAATGTATCTTACTACTTCAAATAGAGAAACAACTAACAACTACAACCCATTGAAGAGGGGTTGTTGATTGAATGCTTTAGCATTTGATCAGGTATGATGACACAATAATAGAATATGATAGATAGCTATAACATAAGTGAAACTGAATGATATTCACTTGGCCCGCGGTGTGAGTGCTCAATCACTCTGCTTGTGTGTCTCGTTGTCTGGTCAACTGCTTCGCAGTCAACCAAAAAGGCTGTCGCCTTTTCATATCTCTTGGCTTCGCTTTTTCTCTTTGGCCAATTGTTTCGTGGGCTTGTCCCACCAGGTAAGGATCGCCGCCTGATCCAATAAATATTATGGAGCAGAGAGAATCATATGAAAATCACACCCTGTAAAGATCCTTGGTATCTTGAAGCCTGGCAGTTTTATAGCTGGTTTCAATGGCCAAAAGCAGAAGACCCAAGAAAGCACTGCTGGAAGTGGCAAGGCAAATACAAGTCAGGCTACGGCAGATTTGGCAAGGAGTTGGCACACAGGGCCAGTTGGCGGATACACAACCAAAAAAACATACCAAAAGACAAGGTCATAAGGCATCTATGCCATAACCCCAAATGTGTGAATCCTTTTCATTTGTGTCTGGGCTCACAGAAACAAAATATGGCTGATATGATAAGTGCTGGTAGGCAGGGATTCGTGAGGAAACTTGATGCCCAGCAGGTCAAAGAGATAAGGGCCAGTGATGAAACACTGAGCACCCTGGCCAAACGATACAAAGTTTCTAAGACCACTATACATCGTGTGAGAAACATATAAATACACATATCAATTGATATTAAGAATTTAACTTTATATAAAGGAGACTTAAAATGGCTAATAATGCTTCAAACTATTTGGAAAACAAGCTGTTGAATCATATCTTCAAAAACAATGGCGGTGCTGAATACACACCACCAGCGGCCAACTCAGGTAACAACAACTCAGATGGTATTTTTGTAAGTTTACACTCTACAGCAGGTCCAACAGATGACAACTCTGGCACAGGCACAGAGATCACATTGGGATCTTATACCAGATCAAATGCTTCAGACACACTGACATTTACGGTATCTGGTAACAGTGCGACTAACGATCAGGCGATCGTTTTCCCACAAGCGACAGCAAATTACAATGCTCAAGTGACTCACATTGGTATCTACGATGCCTTGACAGGTGGTAACTTATTGTTTCACGGTGCTCTTACAGTGGCCAAAACGGTTACAGCCGGAGACACTATGCAAATAAATGCTGGTGCTTTAACGATTACTATGGAGTAATCTTGAAAGGGAGATAAACGATGGCTAACATTACCACAAGGAGTTTGACTTCTACAACAGTAACAAGCTCAAACTTAAACAAAGGATCAAGTCTTACTCACAATGAGTTGGACTCAAACTTCATCAATCTAAACACAGATAAAATTGATGTGTTGAATCCTGACATACAAGGTGATCTAAAGATTGCTGGCACGAGTGGTGCGGCAGTAGGTAGCCTTGTATTAAAAGAGGCATCAGACAACGGTGTCCATAGAATATCAATCAAAGCACCAACAACACTTGCGGCCAATGTGGCCTTCACATTACCTGACAACGATGGTAATGCCAATGAAGTGTTGATCACAGATGGATCAGGTGCATTAAGTTGGTCAGCCACTTATGCTGGTGACATTACAGAGGTTGTAGCAGGCACACACCTTTCAGGTGGTGGTGCTTCTGGCTCAGTTACTTTGAATCTTGATACAAGTGCCTTATCTATAAATGCACTGTCAGATGTTAATACAACTGGTGTAGCAAATGGTAAGATATTGAAATATGATTCAACCACAAGTAAATTCATCATAGCAGATGACTCAGGATCAACATTTGTAGGATTAACAGACACACCAGCC
>VMHT01199390.1_pt1 | contig 28939 bp, 30 predicted proteins | sample 4693611 | NCBI WGS metagenome assembly VMHT01 (sample SAMN12280063, study PRJNA550983) | marine metagenome | isolation source: seawater sampled from same location over 5 years 0.02-0.2 micron viral filtrate | place: USA: collected off the coast of southern California halfway between the port... ... | reverse complement strand
TTATTTATTTGAGCATTTGGGCCTATTTCGCAACCCTCCTCAATAACAGTGTTTCCTTTTATATGAGAATTTGCATATATTTTTGAGCCCGATGCAATTTTTACAGTTTCATCTATATATGTTGATGTTGGGTCTTGAAAATAGACTCCCTCTTCCATGAAACTTTGAATTATTTTCTTTTGCAATGTGTCTTCAACTTCATTTAGTTGGCCCATCGAATTAATTCCTTGTATTGAATGTTCCTCTACCTGTACTATAACAATATCTTTTTTTTGATTATTTGCAATACCTATTAAATCAGTCAGATAAAGTTCACCCTGTGCATTTGATGTATCGAGTTCTTTTATATATTTCGTTATGAAGGCTTTTTGAAAACAATAAATTCCGGAGTTAATTTCGTTTACTTTTTTTTGTTCTTCTGAACAGTCTCTCTCTTCAATTATTTCAACTGTGCCTTTACCTCTAACTACTCTTCCGTAACCAAAGGGGTCAGACACGTTTGAGGAAAGAAAGCCAACTGAACATTCACTTGATGTAACTTTATTAATTAATTCTTTTATGTCTTCTTTATTAATGAGAGGAACATCTCCTGGAATAATTAAAATATATTCTGAATTATCTTCCTGAAAAGAAGATGATTCAACCACTACAGAAACAGCATGGCCTGTACCTTTTTGTTCATGCTGAATAATATTTTTAATATTTTTGGGCAATGATTCGATTACTTGTTCTGCCTCATGACCAACAACTACATACTTATTTTTAATTTCTGAGATTGAATCAATGGCATATGAAATAAGTTTTTTTCCTAAAACGGTATGCAGAACTTTTGGTAAATCAGACTTCATTCTTGTCCCTTTACCCGCTGCTAAAATAATCCCTGTAATACTCATTTGTTCAAAATTGGCTGGGGGAGAAGGACTCGAACCCTCAACGTTGGGACCAAAACCCAATGTGTTGCCAATTACACCATCCCCCAATTGTTATGCAAATATATTCTAATCATCATTTTGAGAGAAACTACAATCAATTTTCTTTGTTATATATAAAGATTTAAGATTTAAGTTTTCTACTTGTAAGTCACCATGCTTTGCTGGGTCATCAATAATTGCAAACAACGAAGAGCCACTCCCCGACATATGAAACCTTTCATTTAATTTATTTTCTAAACTTTTTTTAATTTCAAGAATTTCAGGCTGTATTTGACTTGCGGAATAAAATAAATCATTAAAAATATCAATTTGACTCCACTGATATTTAGGTGAATCTACTACCTCTAATTTATCAAATTGATTAAAGACATCCTTTGTGCTTAATCCAAATTTAGGAACTGCTATTAATAAGTCCATATTGGGAATTGAATCTAATTGGGTAATCTTTTGACCAATCCCTTCTACCCTCGCAGCACACCCTTGAACAAAAAATGGAACATCGCTACCAATAGATTGGGCTATCTCGCCAAATGAAGGGATGTTAAGTTCATACTCTTTACATAAATAGCTTATAACAGTCCCGGCATTCGAACTACCGCCCCCTAATCCAGATTGAATTGGTATATTTTTGGATATATTGATTATGAATTTCTTATCAAATGTTGGATTAGATTTTTTTATTAATTGAAGTGCTTTGTGTACTGTTGTAAAGGTGTCATTGAGTTCTTCTTTGTCATATTTAATTATGTTTTCATTATTCTCTAAAATTTCTATCTTATCGAATATCCCGATTGGGATTATATCTGTTACTAGTTCATGCAAATTACCCGACAGAACTGGTGCAATTTTTAAATTTAAATTAATTTTTGCAGATGAAAGAAGGTTCATTGTAGTTGAGCCTTTGCGATTTTAAGATAATCATTAGGACTTAAGTTACCTGCTCTACTATTAATGTCAATATTTAACTCTTCAAGTTGTTTTTCGTTAATAATAGAAGAAAGAGATGTTCTCACTTTTTTTCTTCTTTGCTGAAATGCGACTTTTGAGATTTCAAAAGCGTGGAATCTAGTCTCTTGATCTATCAAAGATTCTCTCTGAATTGTTAATACTGATGAAGTAATTTTGGGAGGAGGATAAAAGCATTTATTTGAGACATCAAATTGAATTTTTGCCTCTGTAAATAATCCGAATAATACTGATAAAGCCCCATAGTCGTCACTTTCTTGATCGGCTACTATTCTTTGAGCTACTTCTTTTTGTACCATTACAACGTATCTATGTATTACAGGTACTTCTATAACTAATTTTACGAGCAGCCTTGTGCCAATATTGTATGGAAGATTTGAAACAAAAATCCACCATGGGCCCGTAAGCTGAGAATAATCAAAAGTCATTGCATTTTCATTAAATACTTCCAAATTAGGTACATCTTTAAATCTTGTTCTAAGTAAGTCTGAAGCGTCTGAGTCAATTTCAACAGCTTTAATTCTATAATTATCTTTTAGCAGTTCGTTTGTTAACGATCCTGTACCTGGCCCAACCTCAATGATTGGATCAGCCAATTGACCTTGAACGAGTTTAGTAATTTTTCTAGAAATATTTGTATCGATCAAAAAATTTTGACCTAATTTAAAATTAGGTCGTTTCTCTAATTTCTCTATCCAATCGTACTCACTCATTTGAATTCCTTGCAAGCAAAACATTGCTATTAGAGATTGTCATAGATGAAAGATCTTCAAGAGATACTCCCAATAACTCAGAAACTTTTTGTGCAGTGTACATAATATATGATGGTTTGTTCACTTCTCCCTTGTGAGGGTTTGGTGCTAAATAAGGAATGTCAGTCTCCAATAGCAATCTATTTGTCGGAATTTTACTCACAGCTAAATGAAGATCCTGTGCAGTTTCATATGTAATGATTCCAGATATTGAAAAATAAACATCCAGGTCAATAAATTTTTTAGTCCATTTGTTACCGCCTGTCCAAGAGTGGAGAATGATAGGATTTGAATAATCACCATCTGATAAAATTTCAAACATATCTGAAAAACTATCTCTGCAATGAAGAATTATCGGCTTTGAAAGCTGGTTTGCGACCTCAAGGTGGTACTTAAGACTACTTATTTGATTTGATTTAGAAGATAGATTCCTATAATAATCCAAACCAGTTTCTCCAATTAAGTCGGCTTCATTAAATAAGTCATCTAAATTTTCTTTTAAGTTTTCAAATTCATCAGCTTCATGTGGGTGAAGGCCAGCAGACCAATAGGATTGTTTATTTAAAGATCTTGATATATCTCTTGCATCTAATGATGATTGAATATCAATTCCTGGAATTATTAAATATTCAATATTTTCAAGATATAAATCTTCTATTTTGTCCTTTGTTAATTGCAAATGACAATGAGTATCAACCCATTTAAATTGCTCTAAAGTTTCATTTTTATTCACTAATATATAAGCATAGGATTAAATAAAAATATGAGTAAAGGTAACAGAAGTAAAATTGATAATCTTGGTAGAGTTGTTATTCCGAAATCAATCAGAAAAGCCCTAAATATTGAATCAAACTCAGAAATATCAATGTATGTTGAAAATAGTAAGCTTATTATTACAAAAGGTAATCAAAACTGCTCAATATGCGATACTAAGGATATATCGCATCAATTGAAAAATAAGTTTTTATGTAATGTTTGTATATCTGATATTAAAGATCTTTAATTCTATCGTAAATTTCATTAACCGAAAATTCAGTTATATTTGATATTGCTTTTGCAATATCTCTTTTAGGAACTTCATTCTTAACAAAAACACTTAACGAAGCGTCTAAATCAAAATTAACATTTAATTCTTTCTCAGAGGGTGAAATAACTAATGTTAATTCACCTTTTAATTGTTTATTAAAAAGCTGTTCTCCAATTTCTGTGATAGAACCTCTATAGATTGTTTCAAATTTTTTTGTTAACTCTCTACAAACTACAATTTGTGCATCTAGACCTTGTTCTTGGAAAAATAATATATCTTTATTAATTCTTTTTGGGGAAGTAAAACATACAGAAGTCATTGATGAGTTTAATAATTTCAATACAAAGTCAGTTTTCTCTTTACCCGACTTAGGTATAAACCCAAGAAATTGAAACTCACTTAAATCAAATCCTGAAATTGTTAAAGCCACAAGAACACTAGATGGTCCTGGAATTGAAATAATATCATGTTTATTTTTTACTAAATTGGAAATTAATTCACTTCCTGGATCAGAAATTAAAGGTGTGCCTGCATCTGAAATTAAAGCTATATTTTTACCTTTTAAAAGATGGGATTCGATTTCTTTAATTTTTCTATGTTCATTCCCTAAAAAATATGAGTGTATTGGAGTAGCAATTTCAAAATAATCTAATAGCTTCTTTGATCTTCTTGTGTCTTCACAATATATTAAGTCAACATCGTTAAGAGTATCTAAAATTCTTTTAGAAATATCGTCTAGATTGCCAATGGGTGTTGGGCAAATATAAAAAGTACCCACTAAATTATAGATCGCCTAACTGGTTTGCCATTTCTTCAAATACATTCATGTCTTGGATTAAAACCAATTTTACAAAATTACTATCTCTTGATATCCATACATTTGTAGAGCCTTTGTAAAGCGTACCTTCGTATTTAACTTCTGATTCTGTAAATCTTGGTTGGGTTTCTGCCCATAAAGTATAAGCCTGGAAGATTTCGTCTAGTTCAGTGTTTGTATCTCCACTTATTTTTACGGTCATTATCAAATTGCCAGAAGAGTCTGTATAGTCTTTCCAAGCACCTCCCCCTATACCAACTGCAGCAGTAATTGCATTCATGGGGCCAACAGTGCTTTGAAGTAAATAAACTAAATCTAAAGAGCCAATTGTTCCCTCATCAATTAACTCAAAATTAGGAATTGTAAGGGTTGATATATTAACAGTTTCATATCTTTCATTTGTAAAAAATTTTGTTGAATCATATATTTGTTCTGAAGTAGGGAGATTCGATAATCCAGTTTCTTTGTATTCGGATAAAGCATCATTCAATGCAGCCATTTTGCCTTGATTAATTATTTCTCTGGCAAGTATTGGTCCATAAGTGTAGTAAAGATCTGAAGGAATATAAAAATATGTAGGAAGTTGAACACGACATGAAATATTTGGTATCTGAGCCTGCATAGTTTGACGATCGTAAGAATCTAAACCATCTACCCATTTTGCCTCAACCCAATCAGCTTGCGCCTCCATCAAAGCTCTTATACCTGGATAATTTGAAAAATCATCTAGCTCGTCCATCTCTTGATACCATTCAGATATTTCAAAATGTTGGCCCTGAAGAGAATGAACTAGTTCATGAACAATAACTCTTTGCTCGTAAAAATTTAGTTTCTTTTGACCAGTTTTAATTGGCAATCTTAAAATTTTATCAAGTAGGTTGTAAGAACCAGCTGAAAAGCATCTCTGAAATTCAACTTGTAAATTTAAAAGTTGGTCTGGAGAAAAATCATTCAGACCCCACATATTTTCAGATAGTACTGCCCTTTCCCACTCTCCTTCTTCATAATCATCTTCAAAATCATCAAGATAAGATACAGCATTGTATTCTTGATAGTCATTCAAGGTATAGAGGTGATATAGCGGATCCTCGATAAATTCAAGACCAACCCTTCTTTCAATGAATTTCATTAATACAGATAATTGCTCTTTCATTTCTACCGGAGGTTCTTGAAGCTCAATACCAAACTCATCAAGAGCATAAGGTTCTTCAATTAAAACAGTGGTTGTTGTAGTACTTGTTGAAGTACTTGTTGAAGTTTCTATAGTTGTATCTTCAGAAGGGGATTCCTCCAAGTCAATAGCTGCAGTCTGAGTTTCAGATGAACAGGAAATTAAAATTAAGGCTAGAAAAGTTAATAAAAATTTTCTCATAGGTATTCAGATTACCTGTATTCTGTTATTTATATAAACAATTGGAGGAAAATTGATAAAAGAATTTAGAGACTTCATCAATAGAGGTAATGTTGTAGAACTTGGCGTTGCGTTCGTAATGGGTGCTTCTTTCAAATCCCTTGTTGATGTCTTTACAAAAAGATTAATTGAGCCAGTGATTGGTTTGATAATTAATTTACCAAACCTAGAGACACTTGGTTTATTCGGTGATATTGATCCATCATCAGGAGTAAGTGCAGGTTCATTTGGTGCATTTTTAGGAGAAGTTATAAACTACACAATAATTGCATTTGTAATGTTTATGGTTATTAAAGCGTATAACCACTTTGAAGAAGCTGTTTCAGATGATGGGGATGAAACTGTTATAGCTGCTGAATCAAAAGAGGTTCAGTTACTTAAAGAAATAAGAGATGGGATAAATAAAATAAATAAGTAATTTATGAAAGAAAATAATTTAAAAGATTTATTTAACTACGCACTTAAGCAAGGTACAAAAGTACGAAGAGGAATAATCTATTCAATCCTTAATAAAATATTTGACTTAGCGCCTCCAATCTTGATTGGTGTTGCTATCGACATAGTTGTTGAGGGTTCTGATTCGTTTATTGGAAATCTTGGATTTACTGATAGGCGTCAACAATTGATAATCTTAGCAGTAATTACATTCATAATATGGGGTCTTGAATCAGCTTTCGACTACATTGCAGCGGTTACTTGGAGGAATATTTCTCAAGATATTGAACACTCTTTAAGAACAGATACATTTAATAATGTTCTAGGTCTTGATCTTGCCTTTTTTGAAAATAAATCATCTGGAAGATTAATGGCAATATTAAATGACGATGTAAACCAGCTAGAAACATTTTTAGACAATGGTGCAAATAGACTTGTACAAACCGCAACTACTGTTTTAGTTATTGGTGCTACATTTTTATACATCTCTCCATTAGTTGCAGTTTTTGCATTTATACCTATACCCATAATTATTTTTGGTTCTCTAAGATTTACAAGCAGAATTGCAGAGCGATATACAAAAATACGTAATGATATAGAAAATCTTAATGCAAATCTTTCAAATTCAATTACAGGAATACTTACTGTAAAAAGCTTCAATAGAGAAAGAAAAGAAAGTGAGCGGATAACAATATCTTCTCAAGAAGTTAAAACTGCAAACTATCATGCGATACGACTATCAGCAGCATTTATTCCAATTATTCGAATAGCAATATTATTTGGATTTACTGCAACACTTTTAATAGGGGGGTTTCTCGCTTTAGATGGAGAGATTAAAGTAGCAACTTATTCAGTTATGCTATTCATTACACAAAGATTGCTATGGCCATTAACTGAACTCGGTGTAATCTTCGATGCATATCAAAAAGCAATGGCATCATTTAGACGTATTGTAAATTTAAAAAATACCCAACAGACAATTACCAGTGGAGATAACATACTTGAGGAATTCAATGAAAAAATTGAAATTTCTAATCTAAATTTTGAATATGTTGAAAATTTTCCGGTTTTAAATAACGTTAGTATCAATATCAAAAAAGGTGAGACTTCTGCAATTGTTGGGAGTACGGGTTCTGGAAAATCTACATTAATAAAATTAATCCTAAGATTATACGATTCAACCTCTGGTGAAATTAGATTTGATGACACTGATATTAAAGATTTACAAATTGAAAGTTTGAGAAATAAAATTGGTTTAGTCAGCCAAGATATTTTCTTATTTGAAGGTACAGTTTTTGAAAATATTTCATATGGAAATCTTGACGCGACAGATGAAGAAGTATGGGAAGCGGCAAGATTGTCTGAATCTGATAAATTTATCAATTTATTACCAAATAAGGAAAACACAATTGTGGGAGAACGAGGTCAAAAACTTTCCGGAGGTCAAAGACAAAGAATATCAATAGCAAGAGCTATTTTAAAAAATCCAGAAATACTAATCCTAGATGAAGCAACATCAGCAGTAGATAATGAAACTGAAGCTGCAATTCAGCGATCTATAAATACACTTAAAAAAGGTCGGACAGTTATTGCAATCGCTCACCGTTTATCCACTATTAGAAATGCAGAAATTATTTATGTTTTAGAGGATGGCATGGTTGTTGAATCTGGAAATCATGAAAGCCTTTTAGATGTTGAGGGAGTTTACTCAAAATTGTGGTCAGTACAAACAGGTGAGAAAATCAATTAACTTTTTGTGCGATAAATTCACCAATAGCTAGAGATGCAGTTGCTGCAGGACTAGGTGCATTTAAGACATGCAATGAATTATTAGATTCTTCAAATACAAAATCGTCAATTAATTCACCATTGGAACTTACTGCCTGAGCTCTAACACCAGCTACTCTAGGTTGTAAATCACTAATCTCAACATCGGGTATGTAAGTTAATATTTCTTTCAAAAATACTTTTTTATTTAAGGACCTATACATTTCTGAAATTCCAGTACCAAAGTATTGCTTACCTAATTTCCACATTCCTTTATATAAGATTGTTTTACTAAATTCAGAGATATTTATATTACTCCACTTGTAACCTTCTTTAGCAAAAGCTAAAACAGCATTAGGTCCGGCTTCAATTTTTCCGTCGATAGTTTTAGTAAGGTGTATGCCAAGGAATGGAAGATTTGGATCGCTAATTGGGTAAATCATATTATTTACTAGATGTGACTTTTCTTCATTAAAAACAAAATATTCTCCTCTAAAAGGAATTATTCTTAAATTAGGTTCAATGTTATCTAAGATTGCAACAGTATCAGAAAAAAGGCCAGCACAGTTAATAAGATATTCTGATGAAAAAGAATCTTTATCGCTGGTAAGAACTTTCAAGTTCTTTTTTGAATTTATATTTTTGATTTCCTGAAAATATTGAACTGTACCTCCAATAGATACAAACTTTTTTGCAATTGCTTCAGTAACTACTTTGTAATCCACTACCCCAGCTTGTGGCACATACAAAGCTGATTCAAATTTACAATTAGGCTCCAAATCTAATATTTCATTTCTTTCAAGAACTTTTACACCGGACATGTTTAATTCTTCGGCTCTCTTGTTTAATTCAGAAATTTTTTCTATATCATTATCAACAACTATTTTTCCTTCTATTCTGTAAGGAATATTTTCAGTATTCATAAAATCAATTAATAGCTCTCTTCCTCTAATACAGAGATCTGATTTAAAGGATTGTGGTTTGTAATAAATTCCTGAGTGAATTACTCCTGAGTTTCTACCTGATTGATGGATTGCAGGGGATTTTTCTTTATCTAATACAAGAACATTTTTACCTTTTTCTTGAAGCTTAAGAGCAGTAGACATGCCGACAATACCGGCACCGATAATAGCGACGTCATATATTTTTTTCATTGGTGGAGGTGCGGGGAGTCGAACCCCGGTCCTTCCAAGCTATCAAACAGCTTCTCCGAGCGCATCCGATGTTTTACTGTTAGGTAAGTCATCGGAACCTATAACCTAACAGGTTTACCTAAATCTTAAGAGTTAGTCGGTAACCCAACTCAGCATCCCACATTTCGACGCCATTACTATCCGAGGTGGGAGCCCCGATAGGTGACGAGCAGCGGTTAGGCTGCTAAAGCCAACTTAGGTTTGGCAGTTATATTGTTTTCCTACGTTTTTAACGAGGCCCTAGGACCCTCGACTCGCTACTGAGAGACTCGCTTCAAAGTCGAAGCCAGTTCACCCCCATACAGTTTTATTAGTTCTAAAATTATACTTGAGAATTACTATATTTTAAATATGAAAATAAATAACAATAGCTTTGAACTTAATGAAAAATTACAAGTTGTAATTGATTCAAATGACAATGAAGGTTTAATCTTCATACCTAAAAACACTCAAATTGAAGTAGAAATCGAAAACTATTATGGAAAGATAGCAATTAATAAAATAAGTATCTTCCCTTCAGAGAGTGAATTTCAAATAAGTAAGCTAAGTATTGAAAACAGCATTCCAAACATAGATATTAAATTATTAGATAGATATATTTACAAAGTTTTATCTGACAAATCTGGATTGGCATATTCTCCATATTCTTATTTTCCTGATTATGATTTTACAGTTTTTGAAAAAGGAAGGAGACCATCAAGCCTTGACTGGGCAATGTTTGCATCATTGTATGTGTACAGTTGTAATGTTCTCCCTCAATCAGTAAAAGTTGATCTCTCTCTTGCTAAATTCCTAAGAATATCTGAGGAGAATTTTAAAAGGTTTATGAAGAAAATTCCTCATGAACTATTTAGAAAATCGGGACATGCTGATACAAGAGGCGGAGATATTTCACTAAATGCAGAAAATTTAATTAAGGATTATTTAGGTGACCTTCAAAGCACTTTTGAAAGTAACCCATTTTTAAAGTTTTATTCTGAAACTGACTTTTCCTGAGGTCTACTAACCATAGAGATAATTTTATCTACCGTCACTTCCCATATTTCTCTTGATTTAATATTGGCCTGCTCCCAAGAAACATCTTTTGTTCTTTTGTAGGGCTTGCCCAAGTAACGATTTGATAGAAAATCGATATGATCATTTGCACTTTGATCTTGAACAATAGTCTCTACAGTTCCTCTTATTTCCCAACTTTGATACATTTCACTTGGATGAAAGATAACAACAGTCAAATAAGGATTTAGTCGTATATTTTCTGTTTTTTTTCTTCCTTGCTCTGTATTAATAAGTATCTTATTATCTGCATAATCAACCCACATTAAGTGGTTTTGGAGCTCTTTTTCATTAACTTTCGTTGCTATTGCACAGAAAGCATTTTTATCAATTGCTTCTTTAAGTTGGTTTGAAAGTTGCATACCAGTCTATTTTAAGTAAAAATTATTAATATGGCATTTATTAACTTATTCAAATTTGAAGAATCTACAGGACTTTTAAAAAAAGAATACGAAAAGGGTCTTCGAAGAGCTGGAAGAATTTGGAATGTATTAACTATACAATCTCAAACTCCTGAAATTTTAAGAGATTCTATGAGGCTTTATAACTCAACAATGTTTGGAAATGTCGACATATCAAGGTTCGACCGTGAATTATTAGCAGTTGTAACTTCTGTCGCTAATGAGTGTGAGTATTGAATACGTGCTCATCTTTACGATCTCCGGTCGGAGACTCAAGACCAAGCACTCGTAGATGAAATAGCACTCGATTGGAAAACTAGTAGTTTGAAACCGAAACAGATTCTGCTTTGTGAGTTTGCTGAAAAATTAACCTTAAAACCGGGACAGGTTTCAGAAGATGATTTTAATAAATTAAAAAAAGTGGAATTTAGTGATAAGGAAATATCAGAAGCAGTGCAAGTTATCTCTTATTTTAATTACATCAATAGAGTTGCTGACGGCCTGGGACTACAGCCAGAAGAATTTATTGACGAAAAAGGTTATAAAAAATAAAAGACTTTGTTACAAATAACAGTGCTAATAACATGTAAACATGCAACAAAATATTAAAGGACTGCTATTACTCATCTTTTTAATAGTTTTTAGTTTTGTATCATTTCAATATTTTGATGATGATAATGTTGAGAACGTATCTATACCTTCAACTACATCTACAACCACAACAACTATAGCAGTAGTTGAAATAGAGCCATATAAAGCACCTGACTTCAATTTAGAAGAAATTATTTCTTCGTCATTAGAAAAAATTGATTTTGTCTGTGAACGAACAGGTAATTGGTTTAGTTTGACATCAAGTTGCTTGGAGCAGTGGAATAATGCTTATATTACAATTACTGAAAATAAAGCTCTTTATTTAGAACATTACGAATATTCTCGTGATTACTTTATAGAAAATTATAAATATTTAGAAAAAGATGACTTAGAAGTAATTATTTCTTCTTTAGCCATAAATGATAAATTAAATTTCTTTGTTAATGAACTAACTGAGGTTGGTGAAGTGTTAACGATCAAAAAAGACTCAACTCAAAACTCCACTTCAATTTTTTTGAGTGATGATGCGATCCAAAATGCTAAATCAATTGGTACTGAAGCTCTTTTAGATGGTTGTTATCTAGACGTTGAAAATGAGCCTTCAGACATTGAATGGGTTGAGGTTCCAAATGGAAATACAAGAGATACTAGTAAATTTAATTATGGAATAAAGATTGAGCCTTCTCTAAATCTCGATAGCAGTTGTATAAAGAATTTATTATTTCTAATCCTAAATGATGAAAAAGGCTGGATTAATATTACAGAAAAATCATTTAATCACACATCTGTTGAGGAAAGTGATTTTGTCTATATATTTGCTACACCTGAAAAAACAGATGAATTATGTTACCCATTAGAAACAAATGGAATTTATTCATGTAGAAACGAACGAGAAATAGTAATAAATAATTTCAGGTGGCAAAATGGTGCAGCTGATTTTCTAAAAGATATAGAAATGTACCGTCTTTATTTAATCAACCATGAAACGGGGCATATTTTAGGATGGGGTCATGCTGATTGTCCCAAAGAAGGAGCCATTGCACCGCTTATGATGCAACAGAGCAAAGGAACAAATGGTTGCATACCTTACGGATGGCCTGCGTATGAGATAGTGAAATCAAAATTTGATTATTAGATTAAAAAGTTATTGGTGCCAGCCTAAACAACTAATTAGTAACTTAATTATTGTATTTTTTTAAATTTATTACAACCATTTTTTTTAAATAATTATAAAGTTACTGAATAATCTCCAGATAATATTTTCTTTATATTTTCAACTGTATCAAGTCCAGCTTTAAGTTGTGCCTCTTTTGTTGAAGCTCCTATATGTGGTGTGGATGTAATATTGATGTTTCTAAACTGTTCTGTATTTGGTGGTGGTTCGTTTTCATATACATCCAAACCAGCACCATATAAATGTTCTGAACTGAGGAGTTCTATAAGGTGATCTTCGTCTAATACTCCCCCTCTAGAGGTATTAACAATTATTGATCCATTTTTCATTAAATCTAACTTATCTTTAGATAAAAGGTTTTTTGTTTCGTCTGTTTTAATGACATGTACTGATACGACATCTGAAGTGCTTAAAAGGGTATCTAAATCTACACTTTGTTCAGGCCCATCCCAATCTTTTATATAGGGATCATAAAATACGATTTGCATTCCAAAGCTGGTCATTCTTTCAGCTAAAAGTTTTCCAGCTTTTCCAAATCCAACTATTCCTAATTGTTTTCCAAATAATTCAATACCCATAAAAGATGCTCTCTCCCATTTACCATTTTTTAAGCTCTGGTCTGCCTGCGGAATTTTTCTTGCTGCATTGAGAATCAGCGAGGACGTAAGTTCTACAACTGAAATAATATTCGCACTTGGAGCATTTGTTACAGCTATTTCTTTTTCCTTAGCAAATTCAAGATCAATATTATCGACACCAACACCACACCTTGCAATAATTTTAATATTTTTTCCTAATTCCAAAATCTCTCTATTGAGGACAGTTCCGCTTCTTATAACAACTATTTCTGAATCAACAATATTTTCATTTATTTCATCATCTTTATTGTTAGACAAGGAAATATCGAAACAGTCCCCAAGTGTTTTAAGTTCATCTAAAACTTTTTCATTTAACTGATCGCAAATTAGGATTTTCATTAAGCTCCTTGTAACTTTATTAGAGCTAAATTATGAAGCTCACTAGAGGCTGAGGCCAATACGTAAACATGACTATCTTCAAAATTAAGCTTTTTACCTTCCCAATCAGTCATAATACCACCAGCGCCTTCAACAATTTTAATTAATGGTAAATAATCGTGTGGTGAAGTTAATCTCTCTGCAACAATATCTATATAACCACTAGCAAGTAGACCATAATTGTAACAATCACTTCCAGTAGTAGTTACCTTAACGGTTTGTTCAAGTGATTGATATGCTCTCCACTTTTGCATACCAAATTCATGACTGGATGTTGTTGCCATTACAGCATCCTCAAGTTTAGTTACTGACTTACATTTTGTAACGGAACCGTTAGCAGTTGTTAAGTCTGAAGAAAAGGATGACCACCGCTCTTCAAGTGCTGGACAGTCAATTACTCCTCCTATTAAATGATTACCTTGCTTAACAGCTATTAAAGTTCCAAAATCATGTTTTCCAGCAACAAAGCTTCTTGTCCCATCGATTGGATCAATATACCAAGTTATACCTTCTTTGCCTTCAATGTTTTCGAACTCTTCACCAATTATGTTATGGGATGGGTAGTTTGAAATTATTTTAGATCTTATATAATTCTCAATATCTTTGTCTGCTAAAGTGACAGGACTTAAATCACCCTTTAAAGAAAGATTTCTAATTTGGCGAAAATAATTTAGAGCAATTTTTCCTGATTCATCTAAAACTTTATTTATAAAACTTTCAAACTCTTTACTGAGATTTTCTTTTTGCATTTGTATAAAGATAAACGATGAAAATATTTACACAAAGATCTTTAATAAAATTAACAATTTGTTTACAAATAGTTTAAGGATTTTAATTTATTTTCTAACTCGATATCTGTTGGTTCTACTAAAAAAGATTCATCATCAAAAACAATTGTTGGAATTCTTCTTTGATTGACTTGCAGTGTCTTTATATATTCATTTGCTTTTTCATCAATGTCAACATTGATCTCATCAAAATCAATACTGTGTTTGTTTAAAAAAGCTTTTGATCGAACACAATCTCCACACCAATCTGTTGTATAAAAATCTAATTTTCTTTTCATGAATTACTCTGTAGTGGATCTAATAATAAACTCAGAATTTCACTTATGCCTGACAAGTTTTGAAATACTTCTTCTAAATTATTTACTGTATCAATTGCTGATTCTAATTTTGGTAACAATGCTTGAATTTCTGAAATAACCTGTAGAGCATTGTCAACCTCCGAAGAAATTAACAAAATCTCTTGGTATACAAAATAACCTGCACCAATGAATAACCCAATGAGAGCTATTTGAAGAAAAAGTATTACTCTTAACAAATTAAATTAGTGCAGAAACTTTATCTTTAATAATTTCTTTAGGTTGAACACCTACAAAGCGTTCTTTGACTTCTCCACCTTTTAACATGACTACTGTTGGAACACCCATAACTCCATTTGCTCCTGCAATTTCAGGATGTTGGTCAACATCTAGTTTAACGAACTCAACACCATCAACTTCATCTGATAACTCTTCTAAAATTGGGCTTAAGACTTTACATGGCCCACACCAGGTTGCGTGGAAGTCAATAACTACTGGTGAATCAGACTTAACTATCTCTGCATACTCTTCTGCATTTATATCTTTCATATTTCTCCTTATTGTTTAATAATTTTATAGTTGTTCAATTTATACAAGTAACTTTCGAAAGGAAATATATAAAAAAATTCACGTATAATTATCACTATGAATGATGTTATAGTCTCTCCGCATTTTTTATCGACAGATATAGGATCTAATGTTCTAAAAAAAGGGGGTAATGCAGTAGATGCTGTAATTGCAACAAACTTAATTCAAGGTATTGTAGCTCCAGAAACCTGTGGAATTGGTGGCGATTTATTTGCAATTATATGGGATCCTGAAAAAAATAAACCTACATTCCTAGATGCATCTGGGTATGCCGGAGCAGGAGTTAATCCAAAAAAATTAACTGGGCTAGATGAAATTCCATTAAACCATCCTTACTCTGTAACGGTTCCAGGTGCAGTTGCAGGTTGGAGCGAATTAAATAAAAAGTATGGAACTATTCCAATTGGAGATATTCTTGAACTGGGAGTTCAATTGTGTCACAGTGGATTTAATGTGAGTGAAGAACTGTATAAATCTTTAAAAGCTCATGGGGACGAATTAGGAGGTGACGCATCTGCATTTTCATTTTATAAGAATAATTTACCTTATGAAATTGGAGAAAAAATTAGAAGACCTCAACTTGGAAAAACATTAGAGCTTCTACAAGAAAAAGGGCTTGAATATTTTTATCAAGATGAGATAGCAAAATCAATATCAGATAGTGTATCCAACACACTAACGCTTGAGGATTTATCAAACTATAAAGCTGAATGGAAAGAACCATTGAGTCTTGATATGTTTGGCCATAAAGCATGGACATCACAACCACCTACGCAAGGCTACTTAACACTTACAACATTAAAAGCCTACGAAATGATAGAGGCAGAGGAATTTAATCTGCACCAATTAATCGAAATGTATAGAATTTTTGCATCTGATAGGGATAATATTTTATATGACTATAAAGATAAATTAGAAGATTTTACTGGGACAGACTTAAAGTATATTGAGGAGAAAATAAAACTTTATAATCCTAAGAAATCTGAATTGTATAATTTTCCTAAACCCCACGGTGGAGGAACTGCTTATATGAATACTGTTGATAAAAATGGCCTAGGTGTATCACTAATTCAATCTAATTTTCATGGAATAGGAAGTAGGATTGGTGTTGGAAATTATGGATTCTTTCTCCATAACCGAGGATGTGGTTTTAATTTAGACCAGAAGCATCCAAACTTTTTAAAAGCTGGAAATAAACCTCTACACACGCTTTCTCCAACACTATGGAGTAAAAACGATAAGCTTGAATTCATAATTGGTACAAGAGGAGGAAGGTATCAACCCCAACTTCTTGTACAGGTTATATTGCCCTATTTATTAAATTTAGAATCTTTTGAAAATATTATTAAAAAGCCAAGATGGGTAATTGATTATTTTAGTTCAAACAAATCTTCAAAAATAAAATTTGAAGAAATAAGTGAGGACGAAATAAATTTTCTAACGAAAAAGGATCACGAAGTTACAAATGAAAATGGATATAAAAATGCCTATGGACCAATTTCAGTAATATATAAAGATAAGAAAGATAGTTTTCAGGGTGTTGCAGATATAAGGGTTGGAACTGAAAAAGTTTTTAGTAGTCTTTAATCTCTTTTAGTTGTTGCTTTTCAATAATTTTTTTCCTTTTATCATAATCTTTTTTTCCTTTTGCCAGAGCAAGTTCAATTTTAATAAATCCGTTTTTTTCAAATAGTTTTGTTGCGACTAAAGTAAATCCTTTTTGTGAAGTTAGCCCAATTAAACGTTTGATTTCATTTTTATGTAATAAAAGTTTTCTTTGTGATTTTGGATCATAATCAATTTGATCAGCATATTTATAAGGCTCGATATTCATTTCCAAAATAAATGCTTCTTCATTTTCTATAATTGCAAAAGCATCAATAATTGAAACGGAGCCAGTTCTAATGCTTTTAGTTTCTGGTCCACTTAAAACTACTCCGGCCTCGTAAAATTCCTCAAAATTATATGAATTTCTAGCTTTTCGATTTTGAGCAAATACTTTCATCAGTCTAGAAAACAGTATGGATTGACACGACCTCTTGAAGTTGGGTCTAAGTAAGGTAAAGAGCAATTTGCGGAACTAGGATTTTTTAATCTAACTTCAAAATGTAAATGGGGACCAGTTGATCTACCTGTAGATCCAACAGTTCCAATTTGATCTCCGGTAATGACTGTTTGGCCAACAGAAACTAATATTTTATCCATGTGGAAATACAAAGTTGTCATTCCTCCACCATGGTCAATAAATACTGTCCTACCTGCTAATCCATAATATCTTGCAAGTATTACAACACCACCAGCTGCAGCTTTAATAGGGGTTCCCCTACTTGCAGCAATATCAATAGCTCCATGAAAACTTGTTGTACCACCCAATCTTCTCCATTTATATCCACTTGAAACATACCCGGTTGTAACAGGCCATGACAACTGATTAGGAGCTACACCTCCAACACTACTAAGTCTTTCAATGTCAGCCTGAATTGCATCTTCAAGCTTTTCCAGATCAGCATGTTCTTTATCTAGTTTTTCTAATTCTTTATTGGCTTGATTTAATAAACTTTGAGCATTTTGCCTAGCTCTTAATACTTGGTACTTTTTTGATTCAACTTGTTGTTTTTCTCTTTCTACAGCGTCTTTTTTTAACTCAACTTCTTCTGCAAATTCTTCAGCCTCTATAGAAATCTGAGTCTTTCTTTCTTCTTCATTTTGTAGATTATCAACAATCTCTTGCCGCTCATCTTCTCTTTGGGTTAAAAATACAGTCTGTGTTGAAGCTAAGTTTTGCAAAGCGTTTAACTGCTCCACAATCTCATAAGCTGAATCAACTACAGTTGCAGCATAGCCAAGAGCTACTAGGAATTTTGATAGTTCTTTAAGTTCAACAAACAAAGCTGTGGTAGGACTAACAACTCCATTGATATATAGACTTACAGCTTGATCTTGAAGTTTTTCATCGGCTTCTACTAAAAGTTTTTGTGTTTCAAACAATTCGTCAGATACATTTGAAATCTCATTTTTAATTTTTCCTAATTTAGTTTGCTCCTGCACAATTGTTTGTTGTACGTTTGATAAGTCATCTAAGGTTCCATCATAATTAGCTAAAGCCGCATCAAGCTCTTGCTCAGCTGCCTGTAATTTAGATTGTACCTCAGCAAGCTCTCTGTTAACTTGCTGTAAATCTTGATCGTTTTCAAGTATTGCTTTTTCAAGATCTGTTTTATCACCTTCATATTTACTAATTTGGTCTGCAATAGCTTGAAGCTGACGCTCGACTTCAATAAGTCTATCTTCAGCAGTTATAGCTTGAAGTGATGTTGGAAACATGAGAGTAGAAATAATAGCTATAGCTGTTGTTAAGGTTATAAATTTTTTAATCATTTAAAACCTTTCTTATCCCGACAAAAGATGCAAATAGTCCAAAAACAATAGATGATAGAAGCAAAACTAGGGTGAGGTATATCAAGTAAGAATCCGAAATTGTAATATCAAAAATACTTTCAGCAACTATAGAGTTCTTTGAGTACTCAATGATTCCCCAGCCAAGTCCTACAGCAATACTCGTACCGATTAGAGATTCAAATATTGCTTCAAAAATAAATGGAAGTCTTATATATGTAGAAGATGCACCAACTAATCTCATAATTTTAATTTCTTTCTTTTTTGAGTAAGCAGCAAGCCTCAATGTATTAATAATCAAAATAAATGCAGCAAAACCTACAAGCAATGCAAAGGCAGAAGCAGAAATAACCAATGTGTCGGTGAGGCTCAGTAGTCTTTCAATAGCTTCTCCACTCGTTCTAATTTCTTTTACTGCTGGATTTCCATCCATTCTTTCAATAATAAGTTCATAATCTGATGGATTGTTTAGATTCACTCTTAGTGATGAGGGTAACTTTTCATAGTCAACTTCACTTAATAGGTCAGGTTGGTCTTTAAAAAGTGCTCTGAATTCGTCTTCGGCTTCTGCTTTGGTAAAGTAATCAACAGTTCTAACTTCTGAATACGACTCAAGTGATTCCTGAAGTTGTTTATGTGCTGTTGTGGTCACCCTATCATCAAGAAACACAACTACATGGGTTCCATTCTGCCATCTTAAAGTGTTATTCTGTACGACTGACCTTGCAGAAAGAGTAGTAAATACCAAGAAAGAAGATACAAGTACGGCAATAATTGTTGCAAATACAAGTAAAGGTGTTCTTCTCATATTTAGAATTGTGTTTTTTACAACATAAGAAAATTTATTCATAATCTACCTTAAAATGTAACTACCTTCTTCTTCGTCTCTTACTATTTTTCCGTTCGAAAGCTCTATTACTCTTTTTTTTCTTCTGTTCACTATCGATGAATCATGAGTAGCCATTACAACAGTTGTACCAGCTCTGTTAATTTTTTCCAATAATGCAACTATTTGTATACTCAAGTCAGGATCAAGATTCCCAGTTGGCTCATCACACAATAATATCAATGGATTGTTCGCTAGTGCTCTTGCAATACTTACTCTGGTTTGTTCTCCACCTGAAAGTTGATCAGGAAATTTAAAAGCATTCTCATTCAATTCAACTAAATCTAGCAATGTATTAGTCTTTGATTCAATTTCTTCGGCTGTACTTCCCATTACTTCTAAAGCAAAAGAAATATTTTCATAAGTATTTCGCTTTTCTAATAATTGAGGTTCTTGGGTTACAATACCAAGCTTTCTTCTTAATAATGGGGTTTTCCATTTTTGAAGTTGTACAACATTTAATCCTGCAACTTCAATCTCACCCTTTGTGGAGATATATTCTTTGTACAACAACTTTAAAAAAGATGACTTACCACTTCCAGAATGGCCAACTAAATATACAAATTCTCCTTCATTAATGGATGTGGTGATATTTGATAGTGCAACACTACCGCCTTGAAATACCAAAGATACATTATTTAAATTAATCATTTATTCCCTGTCTACGCCATTTTAGATACTCTTTTGCAAAAATAGCAATATCTCCATCTAGAACATTTTGTACATTTCCAACTTCAAGATTACTCCTAGAATCTTTAACCTGTTGGTAAGGCTGGAGAACATAAGATCTTATTTGTCTTCCCCATCCAGCTTCGTGTTGGTCTCCCCTTATATCGTTGAGTTTTTCAAGGTCGTCTTCTCGCTTTTTTAAAATCAGTTTTGTCTTTAAAAGTTCCAAAGCTCTAGTTTTATTTTGCAATTGAGATCTTTCTGCCTGGCATGCTACCACAATACCTGTTTCCAGATGAGTAATCCGTACAGCTGAATCGGTAGTGTTAACATGTTGACCTCCTGCACCGGAAGACCTGTATACATCAACCCTTATCTCATCATCTTGTATATTGATTTCATCATTATGTTCGATTAAAGGAATTACATCAACTCCAGCAAAACTTGTGTGTCTTCGCTTATTGCTATCAAATGGGCTTATCCGAACTAGCCTATGAACACCTCGTTCACTTTCTAAGTTGGCATAAGCTCTAAAAGAATCAACCCTTATTGAAGCTGACTTGATACCAGCCTCTTCGCCTTGGGAGATTTCTTCAATTTCATAATTCATATTTTTGTCAGAAAGGTGCCTAGTATACATTCTCATTAGCATCTCAGCCCAGTCATGAGCATCAACTCCTCCTGCTCCAGCATTAATAGAAATGACAGCGCTGAGGTCATCATATTCTCCAAAATATAAGGCCTCATCTTCAATCTCTTCGATTTGCTCTTCGAACCTCATAATCTCTTTTGAAAATTCATCTGTGTCTAGTTCTTCGTCGTCAACTAGGTTTACCAACTCATTGAATTCCTGAAGCTCTGTTTCAAAATTGTTGAGTGTATTAATGAGTTTTTCAACAGAAGAAGCTTCTATCGATATTTTTTGTGCTCTTTGTGTGTTGTCCCAGAAATCTTTTTTATTAATTTCTGTATTTAAGTCTTGTAATTTTTTAACTTTATTTTCAAAGTCAAAGATACTCCTTGGCAGAAACCAAGCGTTCATTAAAGGAAGTTATTTTGCTTAAGATTTCTTTATACATTTATCTACCATTCCACATTTTTTATACTTTATACCTGAACCACAATAGCAAGGGTCATTTCTACCAACCTTATCAGAGCTACTCTCAATAGTCTTAACTTTATCGACTTTTTTTGAGCTTTGGGTAATTAAAGCTGTATCAAAATTCATAAGTAGCCTGATTACCGAAAATTTTACATTATTTATTAAATCCTCAAATAACTGATAACCCTCATTTTGATATTCCACAAGGGGGTCTCTCTGACCCATAGCCCTCAATCCAATACCTGATCTTAGATAATCCATTTCAGATAAGTGATCTTTCCAAGCTTGGTCTATAAAAGACAGTGACGACCCTCGTGCAAGTTTCCAAAAATTTTCCACGTCTTTTGACTTGTTTTTATCGAACAAGAGAAAAAGATTATCAACAATATCTAGACTGTCGTTTATTTCTAATTTGTTGATAAATTCTTTTTTGACTGTATCGCTAAGTAGTTCACTAAGCTCATCGGAAACCAACTGTTCAAATTGTTCAAGGGTTTCATAGTTACGCTTATAGGACTCTATATTTGAATCTATAACTTGAGTTACATCATTAAACCATTCAATAATCAAATCCTCAACACTTTCAGACCTCAGAAGTTCTCTTCTCCACTTGTAAATAACTTCTCTCTGTTGATTAAGAACTTGATCGAATTTTAAAACATTTTTTCTAATTTCAAAGTTTAAAGACTCTACTTGAGCTTGAGCTCTTTCAATGCTTTTTGTAACCATAGATTGTTCAATTCTCTCCTCATCAGGTAAATTTAATTTGTTCATGATTGATTCAATTCTTTCACCTTGGAACCTTCTCATTAAGTCATCTTGGAGAGAAATATAAAATCTTGATTCACCAGGATCTCCCTGACGTCCAGACCTTCCCCTGAGCTGATTGTCAATTCTTCTTGAGTCGTGTCTCTCAGTTCCTAAAACGTATAATCCACCAAGGTCTAAAACTTCTTGTTTTTCTACTTCAACTTGTTTATCAAGTTCTTTAATCTTTTGCTCTAGATAACTTTCGTCATCTAATTTATTTTCAATAATTTGCTGTTGTAATGCCATCTCTTCCGGATTCCCACCTAATTTGATATCAACACCTCTTCCCGCCATATTCGTTGCAACAGTTACTGCACCCAATTTTCCGGCCTGTGCAATAATGTTTGCCTCCTGTTCGTGATTTTTAGCATTTAATACATTATGAACAATGCCTTTGGATGTTAATTTTCTAGATACCTCTTCTGATGCTTCTACAGAAACTGTTCCAAGTAAGATCGGTTGGCCTTTTTTGTTCCTATCATCAATATCTTGAATGACAGCATTTAGTTTTGCATCATTTGTTTTATAAACAGCATCTTGTTGATCCAAACGCTGAATGGGTACATTTGTAGGAATTTCAATTACTTCAAGGTTGTAAATTTGTATCAACTCTTCTTCTTCTGTTTTAGCGGTACCAGTCATCCCAGCTAGATTCTCATACATTCTGAAGTAGTTCTGATATGTAATGGAAGCTAAGGTCTGGTTTTCATCTTGTATTCTTACATTCTCTTTTGCTTCTAAAGCTTGGTGTAAGCCATCAGAGTACCGCCTACCCTCTAGTACTCGACCTGTAAATTCATCAACAATATTGATCTGACCATCAGAGACAATATAATCAACGTCCTTTGTAAAGATTGTTTTAGCCCTTAAGCACGCAGTTAGATAATGAATAAAGTTTGTTTGTGTATTTTCATACAAATTTGTAATTCCAAGCCTCGCCTCAACAAACTCAACTCCAAGTTCTGTTGGATGTACTTGTTTTTTTGCTTCATCAATTTCATAATGAATATCGTTTTTCATTCCTTTTACAATTTTTGTAAACTCTGAATACCATTTTGTTGAGTCGTCGACCTTTCCAGAGATAATTAAAGGTGTTCTAGCCTCATCAACAAGGATTGAGTCAACTTCATCAATGACGCTATAAAATAAATCCCCCTGAACAAGTTGTTCACTATTTACAGCCATATTGTCCCGCAAGTAATCAAAACCAAACTCGTTATTAGTTCCGTACGTAATATCTTTTTTGTAAGCATTAATTTTTTCAGAATATTCTTGATTGGAATAGATTAGCCCTACATCAAGACCGAGAAAGTTATAAATAGGGCTCATCCATTCAGCATCTCTTTTTGCAAGATACTCATTAACAGTAACAACATGGACTCCTTTTTTGTAAAGCGCCATTAATGAAATAGGAAGGGTTGAAACGAGTGTTTTACCTTCACCCGTTTTCATTTCAGAGATTTTATTTCTAAGAAGTACTAATCCTCCAAAAAGCTGGACGTCATAATGCCTTTGACCTATTGACCTTTTTGCAGCTTCTCTAACAAAAGCAAAAGCTTCAACTTCAATACTATGAGGTGTACCATCGATTTTATCTGATAATGCAAGAAAGCCAGTTTTAATTTCTTCGTCTGTTAACTTCTCGAGAGATGACTCTCTACTATTGATTTCTTCAACAATTTTATTTAATTCAGAAGTTAGTTTCCCACTACCTACTGAAAGTACTTTTTTAAATATACTCAAATTTAACTTGTGCCAAACTCCCAGGAATCTAAATAGTTAAGCTGATCATCAGATAGAATTTCTAACTGACCACCCATTAGCTTCAATTTAGTTGCTGCTATTTTTTGATCTACTGATTTTGGTAATGTGTAAACTTTAGATTCCAAATTTTTATAATTTTCTTTAATCCATTCAGCAGCTAATGCTTGATTTGCAAAAGACATATCCATAACAGAGGCTGGATGACCTGTTGCTACAGTAAGGTTGACAAGCCTACCTTCTCCTAATACAAGAATCTCTTTTTCTTTATACACATAGCTTTCAACATGGTCTCTTACTCTGTTAACTTCACTTGATTGATTTTTTAATTCAACCAAATTTATTTCAACATCAAAATGCCCTGCATTTGCAAGCACTACGCCTGGTTTCATAAGATCAAAATGTTGAGTGTCCAGAACATGCTTATTTCCAGTAACGGTGATAACTACGTCAGCTATCTTGGATGCTTCTAAGCTGTTCTTTACTTCATACCCATGCATAAGTGCTTCTAAAGCTCTTACTGAATCTGGTTCAACAACTGTAACTTTTGCTCCCATGCCGTATGCTCTTTCTGCAACACCTTTTCCACAATCTCCAAATCCAAAAACTACAACGTTTAAGCCTGCTATTAACATATCAGTAGCTCTAACAACTCCATCCATTGAGCTCTGACCTGTTCCAAATCTGTTATCAAATAAATGTTTAGTGTCAGAGTCGTTTACAGCGACAACAGGAAATCTAAGTTTGTTGTTTTTTTCCATTGACTTCAAGCGAATTACACCAGTTGTAGTTTCTTCCATTGAGCCGAGAACTGTTAAATCTGACCTATCTGTATGTAAAAGTGTAACTAAATCTGCACCATCATCCATAGTTATATCTGGGTTTGTGTCTAAAACTAAATTTAAATGTTTAAAAAACTCATCATTCGAAACACCTCTTATTGCATGAACTTCAATATCATTCTCAGCTAAATAAGCAGCTACTGAGTCATTAGTTGATAATGGATTTGATGCACATAATGCAACATTTGCTCCTGCGGTTTTTAGAGTCATCATTAAATTTGCAGTCTCTTTTGTAACATGCATACATGCCCCAATGTTTAATCCATCTAGTGGTTTTGATAATGAAAACTCATTACTAATTTCTTCAAGCACTTGCATTTGTCTAGTTGCCCAATTTATTTCTTCAGCGCCCTTAGAGGCTAATTTTAAATCTTTAATTGATGACATTACTTCTCCTTTAACATGTTTTTTAAATTTTCAATTGAATCAATATCATATGGATCAACATTTAAATTGTCGGCCATAAAGACACTTATCAAATCTCCTATTAAGACTAGATGAAATAATTCTTTAATTAAATTGTCTGACTTAATATTTTCAATTTCAGTTATCTCAATTCCTTTTGGAATAATTTCTTTGGTGAATTCAAATCTATTTTTAATGTTCGGATGTTCGTTTTGATCTCTAAGAAAAATTAAATGAAAATTATCTTTAGATCCATCTTTATCTGCTTCCCAAGACAAAATTTCATTGTGGTGAACTTCTGGCATATATCCAACATAAGATTTAGATTTAGCATTTTCATTAATTTGCGTTTTCCATCGCTGAGAGGCAAGATAACTTAATTCAGTACCTCCATAAATAATGACAGTCTTATTACCTATATTGTTTGCTATTTCTTTAGCTTTTTTGATAATTTTATTTTCAGATTCATTATCAAGTAATTCATTTAAATAAAAACTAGAATCATTACAATTTTGCTCAACGTCCACTCCTAATGATTCTGGAGTAAAGTTAGCTACTGCTTTAGTCATTAATCCAAATGCTGCTCTCGGTTGAAGACCTGAAGGAACCTCAATATAAGGCTTACTATTTTTTTTAGCCATTTCCAATAAAGTTCCTCCACTAGAAATAACACACCATTCTAAATCAGCTTTTATAGCATCTTCTAATGCACTTACTGTTTCTTCAGTGTTTCCAGAGTAAGAAATGAATAAACAGAGTGGCTTATTTTCTATATTTTTTTTTGTAATTCTGTATGTTTTTTGAACTTCAATATCTAGATGTGAATACTTGTTTAAAATCAACTTAAGAACGTCTCCTGCAACACCGGAACCACCCATGCCAACAACTAGAATCCGGTCATAATTAAATTTAGGAAAATTATCAGATTTGACTAAGTTCGCACTTAGCTGATTACCTAAATTGAGAACATGATCTAACATATATAATCTAAATATTACTCGATATTTTCTCTAAAACTTCTGTAATAACTTTCTCAGATCTACCTTCAACATTGACCCTTAATTTGGGCTCTGTGTTTGAACCCCTAATGTTAAACCAATAATTTTCAGTAGAGCCAGTAAGACCATCCAAATAATCAAAATCAACATCAAAAGCTTTCTCGACATTTTTTAGTGCTTCTGCAACATCCTCAACTATAAAATTTACCTCACCTGAGCTGGGTGGAAACTTATAATATTCAAAAACTGTGCTAACTTTTTCTTCTTTTGCTGAAATAATTTTCATAAATACAAGCAAAGTTAAAATTGCTGAATCTGCATAGAAGTTTTCTTTATAGTAAAAATGGGCACTGTGTTCTCCCCCAAAATCTGCATCAATTTCTCTCATCATTTTTTTAATATTTGAGTGTCCTACTTTGCATCTATAAAGTTGAATATTTTTATCATTTAAAATGTTTAATGCATGAGGTGAGACATTTACATTATGTACAACCTTAAGATTATTACTTTCTTTTGATAGATAATCTGATATTAGTGTTGTCATCATACTTCCTGAAATAACATTTCCCTTATCATCAATAAATACTGCCCTGTCAGCATCCCCATCAAATGCAACACCGAAATCTAAATTATTTTCTATCACTAAGTTTTTTAAGTCTTCTAAGTTTTTCTTATCAGATGGATCGGCAGGGTGGTTAGGGAAATTACCATCAACATCTAAATATAGGGGTGAATAATTGAAACTATATATTTTATCTAAGTCATCAAAAACTGAGCCAATTGCTCCATTGCCACCGTCTATACCAAATTTTAATTTTTTAGAAATTAAATCGGGTTGAACTAAAGTCTTAATGTGTTCAAAATATTTTTCAATTAAATTTAAATTTGTTTTCTTGAAGTTATTAATTTCAATATCATTATCAAAATTTTCAACTAAAGCTTTTATTTCCATTAATCCTGAATTTTCTCCAATTGGTAATGCCCCAGTTTTACATAATTTTAAACCGTTATAATCTTTTGGATTGTGAGAGGCTGTGATGACAAGACCGGGTTTATTAAGTAGACCCGATAAAGAATATACAATATCTGTCGGGACAAGACCTATATAAATTATATTTTTGTTTGCAGAAATAATTCCTGAAGATATCGCATCTAACATTTCCTGATGGGAAATTCTTCCATCATGTCCGATTAAAATTGCATCATCTTCAACGAAGTTTGCAAACGCATATCCAATTTTAAAAGCTATTTCCTTGGTTAAAGTGTCACCATAAACACCTCGAATGTCATAAGATTTAAAAATTAAATCTAGTTTATTTTTTGCCATTACTCAATTATTGTACTGTTCATGGATTCAAACTTTACCTTTAAAAATTTTTCAATAGTAATTCCAATTTACAATGAGGAAGAAATACTTGAAGAATCATTAAATAATGTTTTGTCTATGTGTGAGCGTACAAATATTGAATTTGAAATAATACTATCTGAAAATGGTTCAACTGATAATACTAAAAAAATTGCATCTGAAATAACTAAGTCAAGTAAGAACATGAAACTAATTGAACACAATACACCAAATTATGGAAAAGCCCTGAAAAGAGGATTTTTAGCTTGTACAAATGAAATCATTATTTCATTTGATATAGATTATTATTCTGAAAATTTTTTATTAGAGTGCTTGAGGCTTGAGAGTAATTTTACTGGAATAATAGCATCAAAAAGAATGGCTAAATCTGAAGATGGTAGAAGACTAATTAGAAAAATTGCTACAAGCTTTTTTGTAATAATATTAAAAATCTTGTTTGGCACCAATCTATCTGATACTCATGGAATGAAGGGTATCAAAAAAGAATCCGTTGATAGATATATTAAAAAAGTTGTATCAACACAGGATCTTTTTGACACAGAACTTTTAATTAGAATTGAAAAAAGTGGACAAAAGTTTAAAGAAGTTCCATCTAAAATTAATGAAATTAGGCCAAGTGTTTCTGTGATCTATAAAAGAATACCAAGAACTATTAAAAGTTTACTCAATCTTCGACTTGTGCTTTACAGAGAATCCTTAAACACAAAAAACTTATAAATTAAGTATTTAACTGGAAGTATCGAACCATGAATTAAGGTTGTGATGATCAAAACATACAATTCATTTTGTTGCCAATTTTCATTCCATAAATTGATTAAAAACCAGACAAACAAAGGCACAAAAAGGTTGATAAAGCTAATAGATACATATTTAAAAAATTCTTTATAGCTTCCATCATTTAATTTCAATTTAAATATAAATTTCCTTGAAAGAAAATAAGAAACAATGACTCCAATAATAAATTGAAAAATATTCGTTAGATAGGTTCTGAGAGGAAAGCTGACAAACTCAAGCAAAATGAATTGAAAAATATAAACTAAAAATAGTCCAAACAATAAATTAAAAGCTCCTACTAAATAGGTCCTGAAAAGTTCTGAGAATGAACCGTCTTTAGAAATTTTATCAACTATTTTTTTAAGCATGTCTTTTCATTCTATAGATTATTAGAAAAAGTGAAATTGTTAAACATAGGTAAGAGAGTATAGATAGCAATCTCTCAAGGGTTGTTGTTTCAAAAGTTAGTTTTACATCATTAGAGTTTGGTATGACAGCCATAAATGATGGAGTAATTCTATATGGGCCATCTCCATCTTCAAGTGTCCAGTTTGGGAAATAAGAAACTTTAATTAAATGTAATTTACCTGGCTGATTAGTAGTAAATGTTAATTGGTTATTTCTGAGTTTAAAATCTGTAACATTTAGCTGAGTTTCGTCTTTAGATACTGTCTTTTGAATCTTATCTATTGTTGATTTGTCAATAACTCTAATGTTATCCTC
>VMHT01222603.1_pt1 | contig 28940 bp, 31 predicted proteins | sample 4693611 | NCBI WGS metagenome assembly VMHT01 (sample SAMN12280063, study PRJNA550983) | marine metagenome | isolation source: seawater sampled from same location over 5 years 0.02-0.2 micron viral filtrate | place: USA: collected off the coast of southern California halfway between the port... ... | reverse complement strand
TATATGTGTTGGTGGCGGCAACGTGGGCATCGGCACAAGTTCGCCCGCTTGTCCTCTTGATGTTAGAGGAGAATCTGGTGCGAACTTCCTCGGGTACGCGTATCGTCGCTATCTCTCTCTCAGCGGTACCGGAGCGGGTAATGGACACTCCGGAGACACAGTAACTATAAATGCATATCGAGATATACACACGGGAGGGGCTTTGTTAGTAACAAGTGACGCAAGAATAAAAGAAAATATTGAGAATATTGATGATGGGATTTCATTACAGAAAGTAAGAGATATAAGTTGTGTTTGGTATAACTATAAAGATAATTTGACAAGAGGAAATGTAAGAGTCGCCGGATTTTTAGCACAGCAAGTGAAAGAACATTTCCCAGAGGCAGTCGGTATTAAAACTGGATATATTCCAAATGAAATGAGAAATTTGGATGTTTCTTGGAATGGATTAGATATGAGTAGCGATTTACAAGATGTTAGTGGTGTTAAATATAAATTTTATGTTAGTAATGATATAAGTAATAATGAAAAAATGAAAGAAATTGTAGGAAATGAAGATAATTCCTTCACTTTTGATGCTTCTTACAACAATATTTTCTGTTACGGAAAAGAAATAGACGATTTTCATATTTTAGATAAACAAAAATTATTCGCTTTGAATTTCTCAGCCACACAAGAAATAGATAGAAGACAACAAGAAGAAAAAACAAAATTAGAGGCGGCGGAAGCAAAAATAGTAGCATTAGAATCAGAGAATGTGACCTTAAAAGCAAGATTAGATGCGATAGAAGCAAGATTAAATGCGGGTGGTTTATAATTAAATTAATATAGAAACTAATTTAAAACTTAATTAATTTCTATAGATATATGAGTCATAAAAAGAAAAAGAATAATCAAATGCAGAAACCAGATTTGAGTCAATTTAAGAAATTCGTTGGAAAAGGAGATAAGGATTTACCTATTCCTGAACCTGATTTAACAGTCAGGAAAAATATTCTAAATACTTCAGAACATCCACCATCTTGTACAGCAATTATAATTGATAATTTCTATAATAATCCAATGCAAACAAGAATGCAAGTATTACAACAAGATTTTAAAATAAGAGGAAATTATCCTGGACCCCGAACAAAAAGTTTTGCTACTCCGGAATTACGTGATATTATTCAAAGATATGTTCGACCATTTGGAGGAAAAATTACAATGTTTCCTATGGAAAAGCACGATAAAAATTATAACGGGGCTTTTCAGCTTACAACATGTCGTGATAGATCGTGGTTTCATGTAGATAGTTGGAATAATTGGGCAGGAGTTCTTTATTTAACTCCAAATGCTCCTCCAAGTGGTGGAACTGGATTATATAGATTCGAAGATGGAACAAGATTTGATTTTGAACAAAAAATTAGAAATAATGAAGACAAAATTAATAATGCTACAACTGATTTTACGAAATGGGAATTAATTGACCAAGTAGGTAATGTATTTAATAGATTAGTACTTTTTAATGCTCATCATTTTCATACGAGTATGGATTATTTTGGTTCAAATCCCGGAGATGGTAGATTATTCCAAGTATTTTTCTTTTCTACTGAAAGAGAATTTTGTTAAATAATAATTTTTTAATTATATTATTATTTAATTAGTCATTAATAATTTTTTATATTGATTAAAATCAGTATTGTAATCAAATTTTTCTATTTCTTCTATCATAGTTGGAGAGATTTCTATATTATCTTTAACCTCTAATTTTAATACTCCTCTATAATTTTGATGAGTAAATACTTTATGATTTAATTTATCACCTTTATTTTTAAGCAAGTAATATACAAATTTCCATACATCTCCGGTCCAAGGTTCTCTGTATTTCAAAATGCCATTTTCATAAGCGTGTTTAATAGGAATTTTATTTTGTTCTCTTTCATTTATAGGTAATACATCGTCTAAAAATATTAATCCTCCTTTATTTAAACATTTAACTGAATTATTAAAATCTCTTAATACATATTCAGCTTGATGCATACCATCTATGAATATAACATCATACCCTTTATTATTATCTACAAAAAATTCATCGCTTGTTTTTTTTATAATTCGTGGGTCAGGAGTTTTTGGGTCAGGATCTACACCAACTTTATTTTGCATTTGTATATTTTCAAAAGTTTGACCATATTCAACACCTATTTCAAGATAATCCTTAAAATTGTATAATTTTGAAAACTTATTTATAATACTAAATCTGCTATCCAGTTCTCTTTTTTCAGTAGATATAGTTTCTGGATTAGTGTTCAAACTAAATGATAATCCTCCATTATTAATAGGTTCGTGATATTCTTCTACCTCTTTATAATTGGATGATAATCTTCCAATTTCATTAATACTATTACCATTTACTTCGAAAGATATTTCTGGCTCCTCTTCTTTTTCATATTCCCCAATTAATTCATAATTTTCTGTATATTTACAAATCAACTCAAAATATCTTACCATTTCACTATCAGTTGTTCCTTCTGATAATCCAAAACATTTCATTCTATCATATCCTCTCTTTTCTAATTCTTTAATCAAATCTTCACTAGACATTTTATTGGATAATAACATAAAATCATTTCTATTATTTTCATATAATTTTTTTATTTTTTCATTATTTAAACTTTCAATTCCTAATAAACAATATTGTTTATCATAATCAGGATTTGAAACAATACTACATACCTTATGTTCGTAATTTTTTCTTTTCCATATTTGACTCATTTCTTTTTCAATATATTTTTCATTTTCATAAGCATTTTTTTGTTTAAATAAATCATTTACTTTATACATTTCATAAAACATAGGTCTAATCCAATATGGACCTATTCTATTAATTTCATTATTACGAATTAATGAAAAATTATTATTATTGTCATTCATAAACTGAATATATCCAACTTTATGAATTTTTGCCACTTTAGTATGAGACATTGTTCTTAATAATATTTCAAAATCATCGCAAATTGGTAAAAATTCACTATAATTTCCTAACTCAAGTAATACTTTTCTTCTCCACATTCTAGGATGATTTGGTAAACATATTAAATGACTTGTTGTAATATTATTAATACCTGGACAAGAACAAACATCTAACCATTTTCCATCATATTTATGTTTATAATAACAAACATTACCTTTACCTAAATGCTCTCCATAATTAAAGTTTCTCCAATCTTCATATACATTCGCAAAATCTGTAAATACAAAACCTATTTCTTTATCTGATTCAAATACTTTAAAAGCATCTTTTAATAAATAAGGTAAAATTATATCATCGTGGTCTAATTCTAATACATATTTACCTCTACATAAAGAAACTGCTTCATTTTTTACATGTCCTATATTACCACTATTTCCATCTCTATTATATAAACGAATTCTTTTATCTTTTTTAGATAATTCCTTTAAAAATTTAAAATGTTTATCTTCAGGAGAATCATCTAATATTACCCACTCCCAATCTCTTAATTCTTGATTTTTTAAACCATCATAAGCTCTATAAATCTTATCATATGAATTATAACAAGTTGTAAATATTGAAAATTTAGGTCTTACATCTTCTCTATTCATTATAGCATTAAATGTATAACAACAATTTACATTTCTATTAAAATCAGAAATATCATCTATCGACTTTCTATGGAACCATCTATTACGCATTCTATCTACTAATCTTGGCATTATTAAAGGAATATATTCCTTATCTGATTCTCCAAATGTTACTAATATATGATATTTACTAGTATCAAACAAATTATTTAATTTATCTAAGTCATTTTCTCCTATTGTTTCAATAGTGCATTCTAATTTTTCTTTATTTACCTCTAAAAAATTGTCTATATCTTTATATTTTTCTGTTCTTAAAAAATATACAAAAGGATATTTACTCATTTTATAGATATTCTTATAATTTATATTTAAATTATATTTTACTTATAATATTTCTCATAAAATTAAGTTTGTTTAAAAATATTTGGAGAGAATATTACCTTTTTTCTTGTTTTATATTTTATAAATTTTAAATATTAAAAATTATTATGTTTAATAAATTATAATATGAACATTAATTTATTACAAGTATATAATTTTGATAAAAAAATTAGACTTGGTTCTAATTGGGATGGTGGCTATGTTATATGTGATATTAGTGATAATTATGATTGTTATATTTCATGTGGAGTAGCATATGAAGCTAGTTTTGATAGAGATTTTTTAAATAAATATAAAAATATTGGCAAAAATAATAGTTTTGCATTCGATGGAACTATTATTGATTATCCATATCATTTCACTAAGAATATTACATTTATTAAAAAAAATATAAATACTTTTAATGATGATAAAAATACAAATTTATTCGATATTATTGAAAAATATGATAATATATTTTTAAGTTTAGATATTGAAGGTAATGAATATCCTTGGTTATTATCCTTATCTGATAATCAATTAAAAAAATTTAAACAAATTTGCGTTGAATTTCATGGTGTTTGTAATAATTCTTGGTATGATAATTATCAAAACAAAATTAAATGTTTTGAAAAACTAAACAAATTCCATTATATTACACATGCTCACAATAATAATAATGGTGATATTATTAATGGTATTCCAAATGTTTTAGAATTAACATATTTAAATAAAAGTTTATTCAAAGAAAAACCAAAAAATAACAAAATTCCATTACCTATTTGTGGATTAGATTTTTCAAATACACCTTATAGACCGGATTTCCCATTATGTTATTTTCCTTTTACTTATAAAAATTTCTCAACTATTTTCATTGGAAAAAGCGCAACTAACACAAAAATTATTGTATTAAACAAAAAATATAGTGATGATACAAAATTATATTTTATTCATAGTTTCAAAGATACATTTGAATATGAATTTTATGATTATCAATTAAAAATTTCAAGGACTGACGAACATATAGGATGGGGACAAGATTTATTAGCATATGTATAAAAATTGATAGAAAATATATATATGTTTTATATTAATAATAAATATGCCTACTCGTTCTGGAAAAAGATATCTTATTTGGCGACCCGGCGACTTATGTGATTATTGTCCGGGCAATCCAAGGTTTTATTCTCACAAAAACTTTGATTATAAATGTAGCTCATGTTGGGAATATTGTGTAAAAAATGGTATAATGACAAGTAAAGAGTTTGGTGATAAATGTAGGCAATGGGCAAAGGATAATACAGTAGATGAAGATTTGCGAAAATTTATTTTGAAAAATAAAAATATTACAGACCAACATTTATTTAATTTATTGACTGGAATATTACAAAATCCTGGAAAATATATTTCTGCTGAAACTGGTTTAGAACTTTTCAAGGCAAATCCATCGAATAACCGGGGACATATACTTGGTTCATTTATTGCGGATTGGTGGGAGATTAAGTCATCAAAAGTAAGTGAAGATAAAAAGTGGCCTGGATATATGGATTGTTACTATGGATTTTGGAGTAATCCTATTGAATCTTGGTCGGGCATTAATTCTGCATCTATTCCACCAAAAATGCCACGTGGTCCTAAAAACCATTTTATTAATAATAAAATTATTTGTGGAATGAAAAATTTATTTAAATATTAATTAAATAATTTAAAACTTTAATTAATATAAAATATATTGATGAATGAATTAATTCCTTCTTTTTTTGTAGGAATTTCACAAACATTAATAGGTCATCCTTTTGATACAGTTAAAGTTTTAATTCAAAATAATAGAAAATGGTATGGATTACCATTTAAAAATTATTATAGTGGTTGGAAATCTCCTCTTATATCTAGCACTATATTTAATTGTACAGTTTTTCCAATTTTTGAAAAAAGCTTACAATATACAAATAATACTGTATTATCAGGAGCATTATCAGGAATTATTGTAACTCCTCCTGTTTATTTTTTTGATATGTTTAAAATTAAACAACAAATCAATAAACCTGTTGATTTATCAATATTTAAATCATCAAATTATGGATTATCAATGACATTAAATAGAGAAATAATAGCAATGGGCGGTTATTTTGGTTCTTATTATTACTTTAAAGATGAAAAAAAATATAATGTTTTGTTGTCTGGAGGTTTATCAGGATTAGTTAATTGGACTTTAACTTATCCAATAGATGTTATTAGAAATAGACAAATGGCACAAAATATATCTTACAAAAAAGCAATAGAACAGGGAAACTTATGGAAGGGATTTTCTACTTGTGCTACAAGAGCTGTAATTGTAAATTCTTCTAGTTTTTATGTTTATGAATTTTTAAAAAAATATTTACAAGAAAAAGATTAAAAATATATTCTCTCCATTTTATTTTTATGGGAGTTAAAAAATATATAAAAAAAATATAATATCGTTAAGAAATAACAATATTATATTCTTTTACATATTTTTTAAATTATAAATCGCAGATGATTTAATTTTTAATAATCTATTTTAATATACTTATATATATATGAAACTAACTGTTACAAATACAATAAATTTTTCTTTATATGTTCAAATTATAACAGGTATATTAACTCTTTATGGATTATTTATAAATATTCCAGAAAAAGACAAAATATTAATTGATGTTTTAGGTCTAGAAACATTAGTTCAGTTTATTGAAATTGTATTTTATATTTGGATTGCTTATGCTAGTGTAAAATTAACAAAAATGACATCAAGAAGATATATTGATTGGATGATTACAACACCAACAATGCTTATTTCAACAATATTATTTTTAAAATATCAAGAAAAAAAGGAAGAAGAAAAACTAGAAAAAGAACCAATAATGTTTTGGGACTTTTTAAAAAATAATAAAAATCCAATAATATTAATAGTTTTATATAATTTTTTAATGTTAGTATTTGGATATATAGGAGAGGTAAATATAATTTCCAAATATTTATCAACACCAATAGGATTTTATTTTTTCTATAAATCGTTTAAAATAATTTATGATGATTTTGCCAAAAAATCAGAATTAGGAAAAAAATTATTTACATTTTTATTAAGTGTATGGAGTTTATATGGAGTAGCAGCATTAATGCCAATAAATGAAAAAAATATTAGTTATAATTTATTAGATATAGTTTCAAAAAATTTTTATGGATTATTTTTATTTTATAAAATATTAACATTAAGTAATTGAATAATATAAAATTTAATTTAATTTAATATTATTTAAAAATTTACATATTATAATTTTTTAATACATCTTTTATAGATTCTTTTATATGTTTTACATTAGGATATAACGTCTGTAATTTTGTTGTATCTAAATAATTATTACTTCTATCACTATCTAAAATTTTTGACTGTTCTTCTATTGTAAAATTTTTCCATTCAAAATTTGGGTCTATAATTTCTTTATACAATTCTAAAATTTCATTATGACTAATTAAACCTGGATTTGTTAAATTTATCGTTCCTTTTTGTTGTTTTTTCATTAAATCTAACATAATTGGAAGCATTTCTGGTAAAACTGTCATAGAATTTTTTATTGAACAAATCTTCTCATATTTTGTTATTTTAGTAATAAAATTTCTTGGATTATTAATATTTGTTATAGGCATTCTAATTCTTAAATTTAAACAATTATGACTAAATAATAATTTCATTAGTTTATCAGTTGTTCCCTTCATTATAGAATAGTTTGACCCAAAAAAATTTGGATTATCACTTTCCTTAAAACCATTTTTTTCTTCCTCAAATTTATGTTCATTATCATATTTAAATATACAACCTGTCCCTATATAAGTATAATGAACAAATCTATTTTGCTTGCTATAATTATTACAAGCTTGAGCAATTAATAAAGGACCATATAAATTATCATTAATATTTTCTTTTAGTTTTCCTGGTTGTTGTAAATAATCAATAGTTGAAAAATATTTACCATTATGAGTTCCGTGTGTTCTACCAATAAAAGAAATTACATGAGTTGGGGCATAATCTAATAAATCGTTATAAATATCATCATAATTATTAACACGTGTTTTTGATAAAATATGACAAATATTTTCATTTTTTATTATTTCCACAAATTGTTGTCCAATCCATCCATATCCGCCATAAATAAGAATATTCATATCCATTTAATTTATTATATATTGAATATTTTAAGTATATTGTTTTTTAATTCTTCAGGAACCCCAAATTTATTACTATATCTTATAAATTTTGTACAAAATTCATAATTATCTTTTTTAATATTTGGAACATAAAATTGTAAATTATGGTTTGTCATAGCAACATACATTGGTAATGGTTGTTCTGCCATAAATAATTTTTTTAATATTTCATCTGATTCATCCATTTTTTGAACATAATGATTAATTATAAACATTTCTGAATATAATGAATGTTCATAAATATGATTTACTATAAATAATTTATGAGGTTTATCATGTTCTTTCATAGGTCTTAACATTTTATATAATTTATAACCTAATTTAAATTCATTAGTTTCTCTACATTTTTTTATTAATTCATAAAATGCTTCTTGACGTTGGTCATCGTAATTATAAGACCTAAACCACCAATACCAAGCTTTCTCTTCCTCTCCTCTATCATTATACATATTTCCTAATTGATAACAACTCCAATATCTTTCTTGTTCCCAAGTTTTTCCACTATTTGCTGATAATTTATACCATTTCATTGATTCATCCCAGTTTTCTTTTCCTGAAAATCTAAAACATTCACCAGCATAAAAAGCATATCTATATTGTAAAACATCTTTTTTTTCATATGCTTTTTTTAATACAAGAGCATCTTCATAAAATTTATATTGACCTTTTTTATTTCTAGCACTAACTACTACATTTGTTGATACATGATAATCGCCATTTAATGGTCTCTCTACTTTAGGGTCTTTACATCCAATAATTTCATGCATAACTCCAGAATAATACCAATTTAAGTGATTATCTACTAAACACAATCTTTTCCAGGAAACTCCTGTTCCAAACTGTAAGTGATATCCAGAACCTTTTACCAAATGAGATAAATCTATATCTCCAACTATTCTATCATCGGCATCAAACATCAATAAAAAATCTGTTTTATCTTTTGCTAATTTTAATGCCTCTGTTCTATTATGAGCAAAATCAACCCAAGTACAATTATGTAATTCGCCATTTATATTTTTTTCTTTAAAAAAATTTTTAATTAATTCACATGTATTATCACTTGATCCTGTATCACAAATAACCCAATAAGAAAACTTTATTTTTTCTGTCAAATTTTCTAATGTATCAACTATTATATCTGCTTCATCTTTAACTATCATATTTAAGCATATTGTTGGATTTTTCATATAATCTTAATTATTATTCATTTTTTAAATAAAAATATATATTATTAATATAAATATGGCATTTACAAGATATAATTATGATGATTCTAGGACAAAAAAAAAATTACAAGAATCAACTGGACCTGGAAGATATATTATGAATGTTCCAGGTAATGGATCAAATCCATGTTTTTTTAATGACCCTCAAATAAGAATGCAAAAATGGGGAGCTAATTTACATTCAGTCATTAATGGTTCTGCTATTGATATTGATAGTGATTTAAAAGGCACCACAAGAAAACTATCCAAATATTGTAAAAATAAAAATTTTCCTTATAATGGTGTTCCTATATCAAAAAAAAATGAATATCCTAATTGTAAAGATGCTTTAACTGACCAATCTAGAGCTACTCATCCTGCCTGGCAATATAGAGCATTACCACAAAATAGAGAATATCCATTATTTTTTAATCCACAAGAAAATGTTTGTATGAGATTTCATAACAATTTAAATACAAGACTTTTAGAAAGAGATAATTTTGTTCCAAAAATTCCTTGTTTAAATAATTAAATATATATTTCAAGTTTTAAAATATATATTACTTATATATAAATGGCGGAAATTGCTATACCACTTGCTGTATTAGGAGGAATGTATATCATATCAAATAAAAATAATAATGATTCTAAAAAAGAATCATTTAAATCTAAAATAAATAATTATGTTAAACCACCTGATATTAATTATCCTGTTGAATCTAGAGATGACCTTTTAAATGAAACGAATGTTCAAACTTATCAGGGATATAAAAATCAAAATGATAATCTTTATCAACCTACTGGATATAAAAAAGCTTTAGAAAATAATGAAAGTAATATTGGTGAAATTAATTCATTAACAGGCAATACTATTATGGCTTCTGATTTTGAACACAATAATATGGTTCCTTTTTTTGGTTCTAAAATTACACAAAGTAGCACCGATAAAGGATATGAAGGAGTTTTAGACTTATACACTGGTGCTGGAAGTCAACAAAATAAAAAAGAAGGTATTTCTCCCTTATTTAAACCTGAAGCTAATATGAGTCATGTTCACGGAACTCCTGTTTATACTGATCAAATGAGAGAAAGACATAAAGCAAATATTACAAATAAAATGAATAATGTTAAACCATGGAAAGAAATACAAGTTGGACCAGGTTTAGGAAAAGGATTTTCTAGTGAAGGGACTGGTGGATTTAATGCTGGTATGCCACTTAGAGATAAAAATTCCTTACCTAAAACTGTTGATGAATTAAGAGCTTCTACTAATCCTAAAGTTACATATGCTGGACAAGTTTTAGGAGCATATGTTGGTAGCGGTGCTGCAGCTAGTGGTAATGATATGTTACAACACGCAAAAGCTCAAGGAAAACCAATTCAACAACAATTCAAAAATAGACCTGATACTTCATTTGAACACGGTGCTTCCAGATGGTTTACCACTACTGGAGCTGAAAAAGCACAAACTAATAGAAGTAAAGTTATTTTACAACCTGAAAATAGAACTACTACCACTAGAGAATATTTTGGTAATGCTGCTGATAGAGAAGCTGAAGGCACATATCAACCTGGTAAATTTAGACAATCACATAAACAACAATTAGCTTCCGAAAACATTGGCGTCGCTGATAAACAAGGAGCATGGGGAGCAACCAATAAAGATTATGGTAAAACCGGACACGTTTCTAGACCTAATGCTAGAACATTTACTAGTGAAAGAACTAAAATTCTTGGCGCTGGTTCTATTGTAAGTGCATTAACAGCTCCTATTTTAGATTTACTAAGACCTACCAGAAAACAAAATGTTGTTGGTAATATGAGACCTATGGGTAATGTTCAGGGTATTAATGGTAATCATGAAAGACCTGTATTTAATCCTAATGATACTCCAGCTCATACTATTAGAGAACAGACTGAAAACACTAAACATATGCTTATGGGTGGAGGAACTGAAAGTGATGGATACCTTACTGCTAAACCAAGACCTGTTCCACAGAACAGAGATAATACTAGTTACGCATATATTCCAAACGCTGCTGGGGCTCCTGGAACTACTAAACCTAGACCATATGATGCTGAATACAAAAGAAGAACCAATCCAAATAAAGAAATTGTTAGTAAAGTTGATAGATATAATATTGGTAATCAAAGTTTAGGTTCTAGAGTACAAAATATTACTACATATTCTAATACTGCTACAAATCCTTCTCAAATGTATAATAATATGCCAAAAGCTGCTCCTACTATGCAGACTCATGGTCAAATTTCTGGAAAAAACACTAGAGAAAGAGCTATTGATTGTCAAAGAAACAATCCTAATATGGTTGAAGCATTTAACAATAATCCTTATACTCAATCTTTACAAAGTTGGGCTTAAATAATTTTATTTAATATTTAATAAAATTATTTTCTTCTCTTTTTTGTTTTCCTTTTACATTTCTTAGTTTTTCTTTTCCGTTTTCTTCCTCCAAAATAATTGTTTTTTGTGCCGCGGAGTGACATTCTATAATTATTTATATTCGTTAAAATTTTACTTTCTGCATCAATTGGTTTTTGTTTTTTTCTATTTTTACGTAAATTTGTTGCTCTAAGTGTATAATTTGGTGATTTTTTATTCAACTTTTTTGTTTTACTTTTCCCAAATTTTTTTTGGCTCTTTTCTTTTTGAAATGTGTGAGCTGATTTTGGTAATTTAAATTCTTCGCCTCTTTTTTTCTCCTCACGAAGAGCCCTTTTGGCATAATATTCTTTCATAAGAGTCATATATTGATGTGCCTGTCCCTTTGTTAAAGCTTTGCCTGGTCCTCTATAAACTCGTTGATGTCTTCTACGAAATCCTTCCTGTTGTTCTCTTATTTTATCAATAAGTTGTTTTTTCCTTTTTTTATTGTCTTCTTGTCTTTGCTTTTCAATTAATATCGCATAATTTCCATAATACGACATATAAAATATATGTAGAGTTTATTTTTTTCTTTTAGTTCTTTTTTTTGAGTTTTTCTTTCTATTTTTTCTTTTTCTTTTTGTCTTTTTCTTTCTTTTTCCTCCTATCGTCTCCGGCTTCGGCTTCCTTCCAGTTAAACTAGAAATAAACTTTCCAAAACCATTTTTCATTTTTTTGACCTGACGTCTAGCGAGACTCGGCCTCCCCTCAGCAGCAGGAGCATCAGTAGTAGCAGCAGCAGCAGCATCAGGAGAAGTATCAACAGCAGCATCAGCAGTAGTATCAGCAGCAGGTACTACTTTAGTTGGAGAAACAGTAGTCGCGGCGTCCGAGGAGGGTTTTAATTTCAAAATTACCATACCATCAGGCTCATTGCTTGGCTCGAATTTATAAATTTGATTATTTTTCCATATATTACCGGGCACTCTCCTTTTTTTTATATTAAATTCAGTCACAATCGACTTTTCCACAAATTCACCATCAACCTTAAAAGGCTCGAAATCTTTTGTATTCGTCATCGTCTTTGAATTCGTCACATTTGTATCACCTACAACATATATGTTTCCACCCATTCTCTGGCATTTCTGCAGAAAATTTTCCCATTTTTTCGTCTCCCCCTTCTTTCCTACTACGTGATCATTCGCATGAACAATAACAACTTTAGCAACTTCGCTTCCTTCCTTCCTCACACTAAAAATACAATAATCTTCTTTTGTAATATCTTCTTTTGGCTTCTCTCCTGTGGATAGATCATTATTCAATACTTCTTCAACAGCAATTTCATCCCCCATCCAAATTGCTGAATATACTTTTTCATATTTTTCATCTTTATGAACTAAGATATGATTAATTTCTGTACCATCTAACATTTTTCCTTTATCTGAATTTCCGTTATAACCAAATATTAAAGCAGATTCACATAAAAATAATATTCCATTATTTGGAACTGCAGACTCGACGAGAAGCTCAACAGTTGGTGAATCAATAATGTTATTTTCTCCCATTTTTTCACCTTGAATATTTTGGTATAATGAATTTTCAGGTAATTCAAATCCTCCTAAATTTTGTGCGTCCCAAATTTTGTTACTACCCAAGGATTGTAATGCATAATATCTTTTTGAACCTGAAATATCTGTTTCGATTGCGTTAATCATATCGTCTTTAGTTGTCATTCCTGGCGGAAGACCAATTTCAAGTTCAATACGATCCATGAGTGATATTTTATTTTCGTCCTCCTTTCCATATCTTTTCTCTTTCAAAGCAGCTATAAGACCATCTTTAGAGAATTTCGATGCCAAGCTTTTCCATTGATTTTGAATATCTTTTATATCGTTATTTAAATCTTCCGTTCCTTCGTAACCTAAAATGTCTTTAACTATTTTAATAAATTCTTCAGTTAATTTACCTCCATTTTCATTAACGTTTTTCGATAATGTTTTTGCATTCGTTGTTGTATTTTTTTTCATTCCTTTTCCTGGGGCTGAAAGTGCCATTAAATTTCCAACTGTAAAATCTATTCCTTCCATGTTTCCCTTTAATAAAGCATGGTCAAATAACATTTGGGGGATGGGGCGTTGGTGCAAGGGGGTAAAAGCATTAATAACTCCTGAACTCATTATATAATTAATATATATTATAATAATTATACTAAAGTTTTCTAGTCTTTTTTTTTCTTTTATTTTTTTTTTGTTTTTTTTTACGTTTGGTTTTATTTTTTTTAAATAAATTGTAAATAGCTAAACCAGCAAGAACTAATGGTTCGTGATGACCTCCTTTATGTATTTCCTTTTTTGATTTTATAATTTCATCCATAAATTCATCAAACCGTTTTTTATATGACTTACTATTTATAGCCGATACTTCAGATTGTGCTCTATCTAATAAATGTTGTTTGGTTTTAAATAAACTTTCAATAAATTTACTAGTATTATATTTTTGTAATATATCAATTATACCCATATTTAAATTTATTGGAGTTTTTTTAGAAGGACCAGGACCTTTTATATCACAACAAAAGTTTCCTTTACCCCAAGCTTTCCAATCTTTTTCATTTACCTTTTTGTTTCTCATACAAAGTAGTAGTGAGTAATCCATTAAATTATTATCACTTAAAAATTTTGTATCTTTTTTCATTTGTTTTTTAATTTTAATTGCGTTATTAATATAAATTTTTGATTCACCAAAGTTATTATCTTTACCAATTTGGTTTATGGTTTGATTTTTAACTGTTCTTCTTCTATGAGAACCTTTTAAATCAAATATCCATGTGCCAGTATTATATGGATTTAAATTGCGTTGTATTACATAAACAATACGATTTTTTTTATAAATACCATAAAATTTAGGTAATAATGTATTTTTATTTTTATTCATATATTTAGTATATTTATCCATTAATTCTTTTAATGAATGTCTATCACCTTTATTCATTTCTTTTACAAAAAAATATTTTGTTTTAGAAAACCACATTTTCATACCGCTTTTACCACTTCCTACCACAAATGTAGTTTTAGATAATTCTTTTTTATAAAAATCTTCATTTATTCCCCATAATTTTCTTAAATTCTTAAATCTTTTATTGAATTGCGGATATTTTTCAAGTTCTGGAGAAACATCTACAAAATTATTTAAATTCATATATAATTATATTTAGATAATATATATGCCAAATTCCAAAGAAGTTGATGTAAGAAGTTTAGTAAGAAAAAGTGGTATAAGTTTTCCGACTGGAGTAATAAAATTGCCCATAAAACCAGAGAGGAAAAAACTAAAATCCCGAAAAAAAAAATCTAATCGAATAAAACCACCTAGAAAAAGATTATCTATGAGAAATAAAGAAACCTTAAGAGTAAAAAATATGGAAGTGTTGGGAAAAAAAATAGACATAAATAATAATGGTGAAGTTGTTCTAGGTGGTGGAAAAAGAAGAAAACGTAAAAGAAAATGCAGAAGAAAAACAAAAAAAAAGAGAAAGATGAGAAAAAGAAAAACAAAAAGAAGAAGATAAATATTTTTTAAATAATTATAGTTAGAGATAATTTAATTATAATTATTAGATGTCTTTAAATGTTCATGAAAAAATTTATGAGAAATTAGATTATTTTATAAAAGAAAGTAAAATTCCACATATAATATTTTATGGACCATCAGGAAGTGGAAAAAGAACAATACTTAATAATTTTATTCAAAAAATTTATAATAAAGATAAACAAAAAATAAGTCAATACGTAATGTATGTAAATTGTGCTCATAGTAAAGGTATAAGATTTATTAGAGATGATTTAAAATTTTTTGCGAAAACAAATATACACAATAAAAATAATAATTTATTTAAAAGTATAGTGCTTTTTAATGCGGACAAATTAACAATAGATGCTCAATCAGCATTGAGAAGATGTATAGAACAATTTAGCCATACAACACGTTTTTTTATTTTAGTAGAAAATGAAAATAGATTATTAAAACCAATATTATCTCGTTTTTGTAATATTTTCATATGTCGTCCAACAATTAATAATAAAAAAATAAGTTTTCATAAATACAAAAAAAGAAATATAGTAAAACATGATTTTTTATTAAAAAGAAAAAGTTGGTTAGAAAAACAAATAAATAAAAAAAATAATTATAATACATTATTAAAATGTAATGATTTTATAGATAAAATTTATGATAAGGGGTATAATGGTTTAGATTTGTTAGAGATAATAGAAAATGATAAATCAAATAATGAGAAGTATTTATATTTAATTTACTTTGATAAAATAAGAAGTGAATATAGAAATGAGAAATTATTTATATTTGTAATATTAAATTTATATTTTATGCGGAAAAAATTAAATTTAGAAAATATTTTAGAAATGTAAATGGATGATTATAATGTAAATGTTTTATCTGAAGCAAAAAGTGAATATTCTTCACGTTTAGTTACAATAATGACTCCATTAATGTTGGAAGGAATAAAATCAATATTTAATGAAGCAACAAAATTATGTTTAGATAATGATGAAGACGAGAAATATTTAATGACATTTCAAAATTTTTTATCAAGAGTTCCAAAATGGAATGAAAATATTATAGAAGAAGAAACAAAAAGAATTATAAAATCAAGTAGATGCGATTATTTAGAAGATTTATTAACTTGTGTTCATATAACACAGTTAAAGATTTTAACTAGTATAAGAGTATCTCAAAAGCAAAAAAAAATCGATTTAGATATTCCAAAATTATCGACATTTATTCATAAATGTTATATATCATATGCTAGAAAATTATATAGTAATGTTTATTTATTTGAAAAAGATGTATTACCTTTAAATTATCAAAAAAATATGAGAGAAGCAGAGTTAATGTGTCAGGAATCTATTTTAAATGTAATTAGAGAAAATATGCCAGTGGAGAAGATATTAAGAGCTTATATAGATGACACGGTAGATGAAGAAGTAATAGAAGAAACAATAGAAAAAACAGTAGATGAAGCAGTTAAAAGGAAAATGGAAGAAGAAGCAGCAAAAGTAGAAGAAGAAATAACAAAATTAGAAGAAAATGGAGTATCGAAAACTCAAGATACAGTAGAACTAGAAAAACCAGTATTAGATAAACCCAAAGAAAATTTTGAATCAGGAATTATAGATAAAAGTAATAATAACGAAAATATAACAAAAGAACATAATATAAATTTAGTAATAGAAACACCAGTAGTTGAGAAAAAAGAAGAAAATAAAACGGAATTACCAAAAAAAATCCCAGTAGTAAGAGCAGTGCCAGTTGAAGATAAAAAGGATGATATAGTAAATAAGTTAAAATTCAATGATAAAGATTCTGTATTGGATATGGGAACAAATTTATCAAAAGAGATAGAGGCACCAAAAACAGTTGAAAGATTAGAAAAAATAGCAAAAGAAAATAATGAAAGAAGAAAAGCAGAGGAAGCAGAATATGATGATGATTCAGATGAAGAAGATGAAAAAATAAAAATATTTGATGATGCTACAATAAAATTAGATAAAATGGACGTTCATAATTTAGATAAAAAGGTGGATTTAAGACCAGACCCAATATTAGATGATATAGAGGTTTTAGGTTAATGCGTATATTTATATAATTATTAATAAATATTTATATAAATGTCAAGTTTTGTTACAGGTGTAGCAGTAGCTTCAGCATATTTAATTTTTAAGTTCGTAGAAATGAGATTAATATTAAAGGAAAATAAACCATTAAAGGTATTGGTAAGAGATACATTATTAGTATATTTAAGTGTAATATTAGGAAATTTTGTAATGGAACAAATAGGAGGAAATAAGATTATGACAAAAATTCCACAAGTATTTACCAATGACCCAAATTTTTAATTTATAATATTATTAATATAATCTTTTAAATTATATTTAGATTTCCAACCGATTTTTAACATTTTAGTCATATCACCAGAGGATTGGTTTCTATTACCTTTTTGTTCATCAATGAATATATATTTTTTTTTAAACATTTTAGCTACTTCTAATATAGAATATTGTTGTCCAGTTCTAATAACAAATCCATCACCATAATATCCAATGGATGCGTTTAATATACCGTCAATAGTATCGTCAATATGTGTAAAATCTCTAGTTTGTGTTCCAGGTTTAACAATAGTAAGTTTTTTATTATTTTTATATTGATTTTCAAAAATACCAATAACAGTAGCATATTTGCCTTTACTAATTTGTCCACTACCATAAACATTTGAAAAATAAACAATAGTATATTGTAAATTAAACCAATTATTATAGTTTTTAATTAACTCAATATTTTTAGCTTTAGACCATGAATATGGAGAACTATGTTGGTCTTTCATATTATTACCAAAAATAGATGTTGAACCTGAATATATAAGTTTACATTTATTAATTCTACAAAATTCTAAAACTTGATATGTTCCAGTTAAATTATTTTCAAAAACAATATGTGGTTCATTAAAACTAGTAGAAATTCTAGAATATTCGCCAAAATGATAAACTAATTGAAATTTAATTTTTTTTAATTCCAAAATATTATTAATATTGACAGTAGAATTATTAATATAAATAATTCTTTTATCAACAGTTTCATTGTTTTTACTACCTGTTAAATAATTATCTATTGAATAAATTGAAATATTAGTGTATTTATTTAACAAAGTTTTGATTAAGTTAGAACCTATAAAACCACTACCTCCTGTAATTAATATATTCATGTGAGATATATTAATATAAAAATAAGTTAAATTAAACGATATTAAATCATAGATTCCATCTTATCAATATTAATAACTTTTTGTTTTTTAATTTTTTTCTTAGTGGTGATAAATTTACGAAATAAAATATTGTCAAGTTGTTTTTCGGGAGTATGATTATGAACAGTTCTTACAATCATTTTATATAATTTAAATTCAGGATATCTTTCTTCACCATTATTTTTATATAAAATATTTCTACCTTTATCATCTTTGGTCCATTCTATAATTAAATTAGCAATAGGATTTTTATTATTTTTTTGTTCTTTAATATCATCAATAAAATAATCAAATAATGAACAAGCTAAACGACATAAATCAAAACTTTTATTAGGTTCTAATCTAGGTTTTTTTTCATTAAAATAAGGTTCAAAATTATATTGTGTAGCAGCGTCACCTTTTGGATGATAACTATCACTACATATAGTTTTTCCTTTAAATGAATAAATAGCTCTTCCAAAATCAATAATTTTGTATAATTTTCCAAATGTTGGTATTTTGTAATAAATATTATTAAATTTATAATTAATAAATGTTTTATCAGTATTAACATACATAATATTATTTGTATGTAAATCATTATGTGTAAAATTAAAAACTTTTTGATATGTAATTAATATCATAATAACTTGTAATAAACAAGATTTCCATTCTTCATTACTAATAATTTTATCATTTTCCAATAGTGAATCTAAAGTGTCTTCTAACTTTTCTAAACAAATAATTTGAACAGGAAAATTATAAATAGTTGCGTTAATAATTTCATCACTATCTAATGTTGAATAATCAGAGATTTGTGAATTAGTTAAACTTTCAATATATTCATCACTATTAATTTCTTCATCATTTTTATTATCAGTATTAGATGATCTGGATGAACAGGTAGAATTAGTTTTTTTTGCGCTTTTTTCACTATTTTTTTTAGTTTCAATAGAATATTTTTCTTCTAATGAAGAATTATGTATTTTTAAATTTTTACATGTTAATTCTTGAAACATACCTTCAAAAATATCATTATTAATAACATCACATTCTAAATTAATATTATTTGAATTTTTATCTAATTTAATTTTTTTTCTATAATTTCTAGTATCACTATCTAATAATCTATCTTCATCAATATCATCTATTTTAAATAATACATCTTTATTTTTATGAAAAAAATCAGAATCAAATAAATAATCAATATCATCATAAATGTTCATTTTAAATTGATTTTGTATTGAAACAAAAGAACCAAAAAAATGAAATCCATGAATAAATCCACATTGATTAAGTAATTTAGATGATAAATAAGAAAAAAACCCATCAACATAAGCTGAATTATTAATATCTAAAACTTTTTTACAACAGGAATTGGAAGCGATTCTAGGTAATGAGCTTATTTTTTCATTATCAATGTGTTTATATTTACCAACCATAAATTTTACAGGATCTAATAAAGGAGAAAATTTAAAAAATGATTTAAATGATTGTTTACTATTAGTTTTTGAATCCAATACATTAATAAAATATTCATTATTTGAATTTTTTTCTTTAATATTATGAATAGAATATCTATGATTTAGATTTATATTGTTGTAATTATGCTCATCTAATGAAAAAAATCTAGAATATAGAGGATTATAGTTTTGAATATTAGTAAAATCACTTTTTTCTAAATATTTAAATAATTTGTTATTATCATTTTTTTTATAAAAAATTTCAAACATTAACTTTATATATACATTTTTTATTTCATTTAAAGTAATTTTTGCGTAAAAAAATTTAAAAAATAAGTAAAATATTTAATTATAAAGTTATGAATTTAGAATTAAAAAAATTTGACATGAAACAAATAACATTTAAGCCAAATGAAAACAAAGGACCAGTAATAGTTTTAATTGGAAGAAGAGATACGGGTAAGAGTTTCTTAGTAAGAGATTTATTATATTATCATCAGGATATTCCAATAGGAACAGTAATATCTGGAACAGAAGCAGGAAATGGATTTTATGGAAAATTAGTTCCTAAACTGTTTATTCACGATGAATATAATTCAGCAATTATAGAAAATATTTTAAAAAGACAAAAAATAGTAATGAAACAGGTAAAAAAAGAAAAAGAAGCATATGGTAGATGTAATATTGACCCTAGAACATTTGTAATTTTAGATGATTGTTTATATGATAATACTTGGGCAAGAGATAAGTTAATGAGACTTTTATTTATGAATGGAAGACATTGGAAAGTTATGCTTATTATAACTATGCAATATCCTTTAGGAGTGCCACCAAATTTAAGAACAAATATTGACTATACATTTATTTTAAGAGAACCTTATGTCTCAAATAGAAAAAGAATATTTGAAAATTTTGCTGGAATGTTTCCAACATTTGAAAGTTTTTGTCAGGTAATGGACCAATGTACAGAAAATTATGAATGTTTGGTAGTAGCTAATAATGCCAAGTCAAATAAATTAGTGGACCAAATATTTTGGTATAAGGCAAGTGCTCATAGAGATTTTAAATTGGGTTCAAAAGAATTTTGGGAAATGTCAAAAGGATTAGATTCAGATGATGAAGATGGTATGGATTTTGACCCAAATTCAGGGAAAAAAGGTCCAGTCATTAATGTAAAAAAAAGTAAATGGTAATTTAATAATAAAATTTAATATTATTATTAAATAAATTTTTAATTAGTTTTCTTTTCACCAAGTTTTGTATTAGTTCCAGAAAATAATAAGCCTCTATCAATAGCATCTTGAACAGCAGAACCTCTTTTAACATTATCACCTTCAAATAATTCTTTTCTAATATCAGCAGATGTAACTTCCTCTTTTAATCCAAGTGTGCTTTCAATAGTATTATTTACACCAACTAGTTGTCCATCTTTATTAATATTCTGAGTTAATTTATTACCTGATTCTTTTGCTTTTTTCTTATTTTCCTCTATTGCTGCTCTTTTAGCATCAACAACGCGTTTTTCGAACTCTTGTTTAGCAGCGGCTTCATTTTTATTTTTCTCGTTCATTAATTGATTAAGTTCATCTTCCAAATACTCAACTCTTCCTGTTTTATAAGCTTCAGGTTCCCAAGGCATCCACATACCAACAGGTCCTACATAAACATTATGATTTGGGTCAACTTCTCTTAATAATTTACATCTAAGTTCTGCTTCTTCTTGAGTAGAATATGTTCCTCTAATTTTTAATCCTCTAGTAGATGTTTGAAAGTTATATTCTTTATTGAATTCATCATTTAATCTATCTTCATTCGCATCTAGGAAATTCTTGTATTCATCAGGAACATAATTTTCTGTTAGTGTCTCATTTTCATTTTTCATATATTCTTGAAAATCCTTCATAACACTATCAAAATCATACTCATATTTATAAGCAAGAAAATTTAAAAATTGTGTAAATTTTTGAACTGATTTTGAAAATTCATAATGTTTTAGGAACTCTTGGAAAAAAAAATGATTTTTTTGTTTTAAAATATTTTCTGGACTAACAAAACTAACACATACAAATTTTTGTCCAGAGATTGGTTTATCCTCTTCAAGTAAATCAACATATTTAGGATTTACACTACCATCGGAATTTAATCTATGAATACATCCATCTTTTGACATATTATAATATTTTAAAGAGAATCATTTTTAAGTTTTAATTTAATATATATATTTTTTTCTTTTTATTATTTATAAATGCTTCAAAAATTAGCACAGATGATAGATTTAGGCGAACTTGTCCGTAGAGCTGTAAAATATCTTGTTGAAGGTGTTATGGTTGCTCTTGCTGCCTATGCAATCCCTAAGAAATCTCTTAACCTTGATGAAGTAGCACTTATTGCACTTACCGCAGCCGCTACTTTCTCCATCCTTGATACATATGTCCCCGCTATGGCAGTTTCTGCTAGAAGTGGAGCTGGATTCGGAATTGGCGCAAATCTAGTTGGATTTCCCCGTATGTAAATATAATTAATTAATATTTTACCTAATAAAATATTAAATATTTTTATTATTAATTTTTTTTCTTAATGAAATTAACCATTTTGGTATATAACATTCATTCCAACTCCATAATCCATTAGACAACCATATAGTTTTACGTTTCATTGGATTATGTTTTAAACAATAAATAGAATTTTGCCATATCTCCCAATGTATAGGACATACATTTGATGTTTTATTATATTTATTTCCAAAATATTTTCCTTCACCATTTATTTTACAAATACAATTACATATTAAAATATCTAATTCTTGTTTTACATTTTTTATATATTTATAAGCTAAACCTTCAAATTCATAAATTAGAATCCAAATTTCTTTTGGTAAATATATATTTTTCATATATTAACATATTATTTAAATAGTAGGAACAAATTCCCATTGTAATTCTTTACATATTTTTTTCCAAATTTCATCTTGTTCAATTCTTTTAACAGGGTCTTTTAACATAGGAAAAAAAGGTAAAAAAGTTTTTTCATCTAACAATTCACACATTTTATAAAGAACATAATAGTAATTTAAGAAATTTACTCTATCATCAGGACAATGTTTAGCATAAGGTTTTTGTATTTCCATAAATAAATTACATAATTTATCTTCAAGTTCAGGAGACATTATAGGTGGTCTTATACCTAGTTTATCTTTTATAAACGGTATATGCTCATAATATTTATTATAACCTAATTTTTTTAAAATATCTTTAGCTTTTTTATTTGTCATATGTTTTAGCGTAATTCTTTCTTTTTTAATTTGTTCTTTAATATCAATAATAACTTGTTCGGGTATTTGAGTAGTTTCTTTAGCTTGAAATTGAGCCAAAATTTCACGAAAATGATTAATTCTTTTATAAGCATAAAAACAAACTTCTTTAGGAGGTTCTTTATATGATGGTTTTTCATGTTCGACTAAAAATTGTTTTTGTCTTCCACAACCATTACAAATAACTAAACCCTTATAATCAACTTGTATCCATTCTCCTGAACATTTATCACATAACTCATAATTAACTATATAATTATTAATATTTAAATGTTGTTCATCAATATTTGTGAAATATTTATTTATATTATTATTTTCATCTGTATTTTTATTTATATTATTATTTGATTTATTTTTATTAAAAAAAGAATATAAGATTTTTTTCTTATTAATATCAATTCCTTCAGATGTTTTTTTCTTTTTTTCAAAATAATCAAAAATAATTTCTGAATTTTCTAATAAATAATCATCTTTTTTTTGTTTTAAACTAGATATTTTTTTTTTAATTTCAATTATTTCATCTTTTATATTTAATATTTCTTCAATATTAGTTGTTTTTTTTAATTTTTTTTTCAGTGATTTCTTTTTTTTATTTAATTCTGGAATTGTTTTTTCATTAATTATATTAAATTCTTTCATTTTTTCATTATGTTTATTATCTAGAGTAATAGTAGATTTTTTATTCACTTTAATTTTTTTTTTTGCCTTTGGTTTAAAATTAGGCATAATTATATATTTATAATATATTTATTCTTTATTTTAAAATAAAAAAAAATGTTTATCCGTAATAATCAAAGTTAAGTTTTCTTAAAAAGATATATATGGATGTAGATATAAATATTAATAAAAATAATATGAAAATAGATTGTATATTACTACAGAAAATGATATTTATTCATAATGCTTTAGATAAAGGTTGGACAGTCAAAAAAAAACAAAATGCTTATATATTTACTAAAAACCATGAAGGTAAGAAAGAAGTATTTTTAGACACATATCTCAAACGATTTATGATGGAAAATTTAGATATAAACAAAATAAAATAATATTATAAATTAATTTATTAATTAATTAATTTATGAAAATTTTTTTTTCTTTAGCAATATTATAACCATGGGTGGTGGATTAATGCAACTCGTAGCTTACGGCGCACAAGACGTCTATCTTACAGGTAACCCTCAGATTACTTTCTGGAAGGTGACCTACCGCAGACACACTAACTTTGCTATGGAATCAATTGAGCAGACTTTTAACGGACAGGCCGATTTCGGACGCCGTGTCCAGTGCACTGTCTCCAGAAATGGTGACCTTGCCTACAGAACATACCTTCAAGTTACACTCCCAGAGATTAACCAGGCTGACAATGGCACAGCAGGCAACTACGCCCGCTGGCTTGACTGCCCTGGAGAGCAGATGATCTCTATGGTTGAGGTTGAGATTGGTGGTCAGCGCATCGACCGTCAGTATGGTGACTGGATGCACATCTGGAACCAGCTTACACTCACCAGTGAGCAGGAGGCCGGATACCACAAGATGGTCGGTCAGACATCCCAGCTTACCTACCTTACCGACCCCGCTTTTGCTAATGTAGCAACTGCTTGCGGTGCCGCCGCTGTCCCTGAGGCAGTCTGCGCCCCTCGCCAGGCTCTTCCTGAGACCACACTTTACGTCCCTCTTCAGTTCTGGTTCTGCCGCAACCCCGGACTTGCTCTTCCTCTTATTGCCCTCCAATACCACGAGGTCAAGATTAACATCGAGCTCCGTCCTCTTGATGAGTGCCTTTTCGCCGTCAAGCGCCTCGATGACTCTGGCTCTGGCTCCCAGAAGACCACTAACTCTTACGCCAAGTCTCTCGTAGCCGCTTCTCTCTACGTCGATTACGTCTTCCTTGACACCGACGAGCGCAGACGCATGGCACAGAACCCCCACGAGTACCTCATCGAGCAGCTTCAGTTCACTGGTGATGAGTCCATCGGTTCTTCCTCCAACAAGATTAAGCTCAACTTCAATCATCCTTGTAAGGAGCTTGTCTGGGTTGTCCAGCCTGATATGCACGTCGCCTACTGTGACTCTTTCATCAGTGGAAAGATGATGCACAAGGCACTTGGAGCTCAGCCTTTCAACTACACCGACGCTGTTGATGCCCTTCCCAACTCCGTCCTCGCCTTCGGCTCTCTTACACAGACCAAGGACACCATCAACTCTGATGGTCTTTTCAATGATGCTCATGTCTTTGATGTATCTGGAGGTCAGGTCGCCACTGACGCTGGCGTCGCAGGAACTGTAGACCAGCGCGGACGTAATGTCCCCTCTACCGGCGGTGACGGAAACGGTGTCTCTGATGCCGGCGTCTTCGTCCTTGCCGAGACTGCCCTCAACATGCACTGCTGGGGAGAGAACCCTGTTGTAACCGCCAAGCTTCAGCTTAACGGTCAGGACCGATTCTCTGAGCGCGAAGGAACTTACTTCGACCTCGTTCAGCCTTACCAGCACCACACACGCAACCCCGACACTGGTATTAACGTCTTCTCTTTCGCACTTCGCCCTGAGGAGCACCAGCCATCTGGAACTTGCAACTTCTCCCGCATTGACAACGCCACTCTTCAGCTTGTTGTCTCTGCCGCCGCCATCGGTGGAACACAGACCGCCAAGGTCCGTGTCTATGCCACTAACTACAATGTCCTTCGTGTCATGAGTGGTATGGGAGGGCTTGCATATAGTAATTAAGTTAATTTTTGTCACCATTTATGGTCTCAAATTTTTAAAATAATTTTACTAATCATATAATTTCAAATTTAAATTTTATGATTATTTTTACAAGGAAAAATTGAAATAAAATCAATACATAATAATTAATTATAAATGGATTTTTACGAACTATCTTGTACAAACGCCATTACAAAAGTTTCCCTATGTGATAAAGAATATATAAATAGCTTTAAAGGAACATGGTATTTATGGAAACACGGAGGATATATTAGAATATGGTATAATGGCAGACACAGATTTTTTCACGACCTTATTATGAGAAGAATGGAAGATAAACCCGGTGATAACTATTCTGTAGACCATATTAACCAAAATAAATTAGATAATAGAAGAGAAAATTTGCGTTGGGCTACTCAATCACAGCAAAATAGAAATAGGGGCAAGAAAAACAGAAGCAAAATAGCTCGTCCATTACCAGATGGACTAACCCAGGATATGATGCCAAAATATGTTAATTACAATAAGGAATGTTATAATAAAGAAAAAAACTTGTGGAGGGAGTTTTTTAGAATTGAAAAACACCCAAAATTAACTAAAAAATGTATTTCAAGTTCTAAATCTTCAAAACTAACTATTTTAGAAAAATTAGACGATATTAAGGAAAAATTAAATATTTTAAATAATTTATAAAATAAATTGAATTATTATTAATTTTAATTTTATTAGTTAAATATGATTCTTATAACATTTAAGAATTTCCAATTCATTATAGGAAAAAATCAAGAGGAAAATCAACAAATTATAGATGAATCTCAACCTGATGATTATTGGTTACATTTATCTAATTTTTCTTCGCCTCATTTAATTATAAAAAATCCAAATAATATTAAAATTAATAATAAAATCTTAAAACAAGCAGCTTATCAACTTAAAATTCATTCTAATAGTAAATGTCGTAAAATTAACAATCTTTCTGTAGATATTACCAAAATTAAACATTTACACAATACTGATACTAACGGAACTGTTATTGTAACACAAATCTTAAAAAATATATTTGTTTAATTTATTTCACTACTTATATTATATGAAAGACTTTTTACTATTTGCGTTAAATGGTGGAGGATGGGCTTTAAAACCAATTTTAGAAAAAGGAGCTGTTGATAAATTAGGTCATTATTATTTTACATTTTTAAGATATTTAATAAGTGGTATTATTGCTATTCCATTTTTAATTCAACACTATTATTTTAATGGATTTCCAAAAAAATATAAAAAAAATAGTAAATTATTTTTTAAAGATGTTGTTGTTTGGGGTGGCATTGTTAGTGTTATTGCTATGTTAGCAATTATGGCTAATTACTATCTTTTAGAAAAATATGATGCCTCATTTGTTACTCCTATTGCTGAATCAGCATTACTTATATTTAATGCTATTTTCTCTGTTGTTTTACTAGGTGAAAAAGTTACTACAGATATGATGACTGGTGTCGGATTAATTATCGCAGGTATTATGTTTATTTACAGGAAACAAATGAAACTTTTTTAGATTTATGCCACCATTCATTTATAAATTTAATATAATCAATACAAACATCTTTATTTTTATCAGGATGATATTTTTTTACTAAATTATCACGGCCCTTTTTTGTTGTATGATTCATCCAATTAATAATATCCATAGGAATACTATTAATATTTGAATACTTTAATAATATTTCGTTTAATTTTTCTTTCGCTTCTTTCGATTCTTTCTTTTTTTTTCGCTTTTCTTCTGCCTGTCTTCTTTGTTTTTTATATTTTTCTTTTTCATATTTAAGCTCCTCTTCTTTTTTTTTGATAAATTCTTCCCATTTATCATCTTTTTTCACAGATTTTTTTTTTCGAAATTTTTTTTGTTTGTTTTTTTTTACATTCTGATTTTTAAATTTCTTTTTCTCAGGTTTAGGTTTAGAACTTTTTTTTTTTCCTTCATATATTAATAATTTTTCCTCTAATTCTAATAATTCATTTTCTAATTCTGGACTAGGATTTTTTTTATATCTTTCTTTTATTCTTCTTATTTTCTTTTTAATTTTTCTTTTTGGATTACTAGTTACTTTTACATCATCATCATCATCATCATCTGTTTCATAGTCTAGCCAAGAAAAGTTCATTTTTGTATTTCTAACTTACAATTAGTCACCATAAGATTACATTCAATTTTCTTACTTACTCAAATGATATTTTAAACTATTTAAATAAATACCTACTATTCATATTATATTATGCAGATTTTTGTTAAGACACTCACTGGAAAAACTATCACTTTAGATGTTGAACCTTCTGATACTATTGAAAATGTTAAATCTAAGATTCAGGATAAAGAAGGCATCCCTCCTGACCAACAACGCTTAATTTTCGCTGGCAAGCAACTTGAAGACGGTAGAACTCTTTCAGATTACAACATCCAAAAAGAAGCAACGCTTCATTTAGTTCTTAGGCTACGATAAAGTAAATTAGTTTAAATTTTTTTAGTTTAGTATAATTTATTATATATGGAAAATAAATCTATAATAAATAAAAATCTATGTAATAAAAATACACAAAAATGTCATTTTCCTTATTCAAAAAATCCTAGAGATCCTATTTATGAATGTTGTAAAAGTCATTTATTCGAGTTACTATCTTATATAATTAGTGTATTCGAATTGTATAATATTGAATATTTTTTAGATTATGGTTCTCTTTTAGGATGTGTTAGAAACAATAGCTTTATTCCTTGGGATGATGATATAGATATAGCAGTTATTGATAATGGTGACAATAGTGAATTAATTGAAAAAGCTATGATTCATATTCTCAATAATGATAAAAATTATCATTGTATGAAAAATGATAATCCGTCTTTAATTTCCTACTGGTATAGACT
>VMHT01152476.1_pt1 | contig 28961 bp, 23 predicted proteins | sample 4693611 | NCBI WGS metagenome assembly VMHT01 (sample SAMN12280063, study PRJNA550983) | marine metagenome | isolation source: seawater sampled from same location over 5 years 0.02-0.2 micron viral filtrate | place: USA: collected off the coast of southern California halfway between the port... ... | reverse complement strand
AAACATTCTGGAATCTATGTTGATATGGTCAATAAGTATATACCAAATTCAGTTAATGGGATACTCAAAGACGACATTATCGAAGAAAAAGATTACTGTATTTACAATGCTGTTTTAAATTACGACTCAAATAAAAAAACTAAGTTTAGCACATACCTGGGTAATCTAGCAAAGTGGAGATGTTTGAATATTTATAATAAACATACAAAATTCCCACAACAGTCTTTGGAAAATACTAAGATGCAAAATTTTTCTTGTGAACCAGATATTAAAGACATAGAAGATTCAGAAAACTTGGTAAATATTTTTAAAATCGTAGAAAAAGCTAAAGATCCAAGAATAAAAAAGATATTTAAAATGCGCTATTCTGACGGCAAAAAACTAACTCCTTGGAAAAAAATTGCAAAAAAGCTTGACTTATCGATTCAAGGATGTATAAATATACACAATAACTATTTAGAGGAAATTAAAAAATATGTTTAATAAATCAATAATCATGGGCAATCTCGCAAGAGATCCAGAAAATAAAAAAGTTGGTGAAAACCAAGTGACACGGTTAGTAGTAGCCGTTAACGATGTAGTGAAGAAAGATAAAGCTCATTACGTTGATGTAGAAACGTGGAACAAGACTGCAGAAAACTGCGCTAAGTATTTAGCTAAGGGTCGTCAAGTTCTAGTTGAAGGCCGTTTATTCCAAGATATTTGGGAAAAAGACGGGAAGAAAAATTCCAAATTATACATCAAGGCTGACAACGTTCAGTTCTTAGGTGGTAAAAAAGAAGCTGCTACAGCTTCAGCAGGAGGGGGTAGCGAAGAGATTCCTTTCTAATGAAAGTTATTGTAGAAGCTCCTATCAATTCTGTTTCCTTTGGGAATGTTACATACAATCTCCTTCGTCAATTTTGGCGGAGGAGTATTGATGTTTGTTGGTTTCCAATTGGTAATCCAGATATCAGTTCATTCGATAAGATTGACCCTAATTTTCAAAGGTGGCTACAAGAATCTGCTGCCCAAGCTCATCAAAAAGCTAAAAAAGATATGCCGACATTTAAACTTTGGCACATCAACGGTTCGCAAACTAGAATCGGTTCAAAACAATTACTTTATACATTTTACGAATTAGATCAACCAACACCACAAGAGGTAAACCTTTTACAATTTCAAGATAAGGTTATGTTTTCTAACTCGTATGCTCAAAACATTTTTAACCAACACGGAGTTGAAAGTCAAGTTGTGCCGCTTGGTTTTGACGAAGACTTTTTCAACACTAATAAAAAGTATTATGATGAAAATATTATACATTTTGGTTTAATGGGTAAGTTTGAAAAAAGAAAACATACAGAAAAAATCATTAAACTTTGGATAAAAAAATATGGAAATAACAATAAGTATCTTCTGACATTATGTGTTACTAATCCATTTATTAAGGCAGAAGAAATGAATGCTATATTAAATAGATGTTTTGAAGGCAAAAGATATACTAACATTAATATTGTACCTTACTTAAAAAAGAATTCAGAAGTTAACGAATTACTTAATTCAATAGACATAGACTTAACTGGCTTGAGTGGTGCAGAGGGTTGGAATTTACCAGCCTTTAACGCAACCTGCTTAGGTAAATGGAGTATCGTTTTGAACGCAACCTCTCACAAAGACTGGGCAACAAAAGATAATTCAATTATTGTTGAACCAGATGGTAAAGAAGACTCTACAGACGGAATATTTTTTAAGAAAGGCGAACCTTATAATCAAGGAAATATCTTCAATTGGAATAGTGACACAGTGTCTCAAGCAATGGACACAGCTGTCTCAAAAAAGGGACAAAATAACACAGAAGGAATGAAGCTAAAAGACAAATTTTGTTATAAAAAGTCTGCAAGCCGCATACTTACTGAGCTAGAGGCTCTTTAACTTAATTGGCACGCTAATTGCAAAATAGAAAGTATGCATAATTCATTATTCGATATTATTTTTAACGACCTACATGATAGTAGCGCTTTCAAATCTGACAGTGTGAAATCGTTTGGTGATATTTATAAAGCTACGGTTGTTGTTCCAGGGGTAAAGAAAGATCAAATTTCTATCTCTGCGACTAGCGATTATTTAAAAATCTTCTTAAAAGAAAAAGAAGACAAAAAACTATTAAAGAAAATTAGTTTGGGTGGTTTGGTTGATATTAAATCAATCTCATCTAAATTAGAAGACGGTATTCTAGAAGTTGTTTTACCTAAAAACGAAGTTTCTGAATCTGTCGAAATTAAAATTAAGTAAAATTTCATCTCTCGTGTGTAAAAAAACATACGGGAGATTTTTTTTAAAAAATTTATTAAAATTATGCCAATATATTTATATGAGAATAAAAAAACTGGAGAAGTTGTTGAAGTCTTTCAAGGCATGGCTGAGGTACATGAGTATCATGGTACCAATGGACGCGAGAAAGGGCTTTGGAGGCGTGTTTTTGTTAATCCTAACCTATCTTTTGACACTGCTGTAGATCCATTTGATCAAAAGTCATTTGTTAATTCTACAGTTGGCAAAAATGATACTTGGGGAGACCTTCAAGATAGATCTGCAGAAGCTTCTGAACGTAGAGCTCAAAAGATGGGCAAAGACCCAGTCAAAGAAAAACTATACGCAGATTATAGAAAAAAAACAAACGGCAAAGAACACTGGTCAGAAAAAAAAGAAAAGTTTAACAAGGTTAAAGAAAAAGCTAGTAAAGCTGGAATCGATATAGATATTTAGGGTAAATTGTCTGTATTTACCGTACCCCTATAATTAGAAAGAGTAATAAAACCAGTTTTATAACCTTTTCGGTGTATAACATCTCTATCGATTTCATATATTAATCGTTTATAATCTCCACTTAAATTTAAAGGATCTCCTACTATAGTGGTAGCATCACTGAGAGTGTACCCGTCGCTACCTTGTCGTTCATCATCGCCATAGTATATTATCTTAAATGCCTCTTTAGGATGAAACATGTATTGATGACCCGTATTAACCATACCTTGATAACTAAGAACTTGATGAGTTACGCTAACTTTAGATAAATTATCAGCATCATGCATTAATTTGTATCCAGTAACTTGTGATGCTTTAGGGTAAAAAACAGAAGCATCACCAAAAAGTGTACCAGTATTCATGAAAACATTTGGATAATTTTGCACAGCATGTCCACTTAACTGACCAGCTATAGTTCTTAAAGTACTAGTAAAATAACCAGTATCTAAAAGTGTAGGAATTACGTGATTCATGTTTTCTCTATTTTGTCCAGTAACCGCTCTGCTTCTTGTTGCGCCACTAATAGGTATATCACCATCATCTACATGCTGCACCCATATAAAACCAGTATTTGAATTATCAGCTCTAAACATTACGGTAAATTCTCCACTGGGTTCAGTACTAGCTACAGGTGTTTCAAAATTAGATGCATCGAAATCCATACTTAAATCCAATGTAGCTATATCACCCAAACTTGAATTAACGCTTTGACTAGCTATTTTAGCTCCCGAAACTATAAATTGATTAGATCCTCCAGTGTAGTTAGCAAAATTTAAATTAACTGTAAGGTCTTCGTCTTGATCCAAAACTTCAGCTAAACCACTAGTTTTTACAATTTCAACTATACTTAAACTTTTAAATTCCGCAGAAACTGTTCCGTTGTTTTCTTTTTGGTTTCCATCTACTCCAACACCACTATGTGTTCTTACTCCTATATCAATAAACTGATTATTTGCGTTTGTAGATGGGTTAGACGGGAAATTAGGTATATCTAATCTAAAAAAAGTAAAAAATGCAGAATCTGTTTGAAAACTAGCTTCCGTATCAGCAATATCAACATAAGCTGTTGCGTGACCAGAAGTACCATGAGCTGAAACTCTCACCTCTCCACTTATTATATAAGAAGTGTTATCTTTAAAGGAATTAAATGGAAAACCATCTTGTCTACCATACCTTAGTCTAGCAACAGCGTTGGGATTAACTGCGGCACCATTTTGTTCTTCTAATTCTATTTTTAAAAATCCACCACTAATACCAGTATTTAATCGAACATCCGTCCTGTCGGTTGGATCTATACCACTAAACGTAAAGTCTATAGTATTTGAAGTATTTGGCACTAATACATTATCATGACTTTTAGAAAAATCAGAAACAAAAACTTCTCTAGTAAATTGACTGTGACCATCTATTTCAGATAGCAAACAAGATAAATCAATTGAACCAATTAGTGGGTATTTTACCTTTCTATTTCTAGGGAATCTATGACCTAAACCATAGTTTGTATCTCTAGGTATTGGTACATTTAAATTAAAGTTTTGTAGAGAATATGTATCCACTCTGTCCAGTGCTGTTTGAAGATATGATTACTGTACAATCTTTTGCTGAAATTAATTCTTCTTTAAATTTTTCTCCTAAATATTGATAACCGTCATCTTCATATGTATAATTGCTTGTTCCAATACCATTTTGTTGGATAGGCATATTGTGAAAGTAAGTCATTAAATCTTTTTTCTGGTTAGTGCCCCCTAAATCTATTGACGGGTTTTTAATAACTGGATCTAATATTTTTTTAATTGTTATATCTGAAAAGATGACAGAACCACTTCCTTGTTGAGTTGGTTGATTACCTGCTTCATAAATAGGACTAAACCTATCGTGATCTCTAAGACTTTGAACTGTGTTTCTTAAAACATACAAAACATCTTTATTAAACATAAAACCACTACCACTAAAAGGAACCCCCTTACCATTCACGTCTCCAGTAGAAGCCCCAGTAAACCAGGTATCGTTCATCATTGGATATCTAAATTGAGCTCGCCCTGTTCTTAAACGATCGGTCATAGTTACTCCCAGTTTAGCTGCGTCTGCATCTGTAAATGTTCCTGTATCAAAATTAACGCTTTCATCACTACCTCCTCTCGTGGTAATTCTTAAAGCTGGTTGTCCTACACCACCACTTACTTGTAAGTAATCATGTAGATAATATTGTCCAGTTGTTGCATAAGTTCCCGATATTAAATACATACCATCTGTAGGAAATCCAGTAAATGCTAAACCAAAACTATTTCCGAAGTCATGTAAAACAAGTTCTTTTTCTCCTATTACATCAGCTCCACTTAATCCCATTCCACTACTAAGAGTATCACCACTTCTTAAAGAAGCTATTGTTGCTGACCCTCCCGCAAAACCTAGCGGGTACACAGGATACTCATCTACAGATAATGGGTTACCAGCTTTTATTCCAGCACTACTACTATAAGTATGCCTAAATCCATCAATTACAGAAGTCACACCATCATCATTACTATCATTTACATCCATGTTCTCAAAATCGTTAAAATACACCGTTTCCATATCATCATGATTTCCACTACCTGTAATTTTAACACTTTCGGCCTCAACATTACTGCAAAGATATTGATATTCGCTAGTTAGATAACCGCCAACACCAACAGAAATTGAAACATTGCTAAGAAAAGCATTTCCAAAAGAAATAACATCCCTTCCACTAATATTCCTTGAACTGTTTTGACCTATTCCTTGAACGTCAAGCGCATCTTCTCCTCTATCTTGAGAAAGTAGAGCATAAAAATTACAGTCTTCGTTCAATGGCGCTTCTTTTATATTTAAAACACCATCTTTAAAAAGACCAGTAAATGCTGAACCACTTTTTAAGGTTTCTAAACCCCTAATAGCCAAAGAAACATCTGGTTGTAAATGATTTTGATTGGTTAATAAATTTTTTGTACCCAAACTAGTTGTTTTTGTTCTATCAACATTAAAATCAAAACTGATTCCTTGCACGCCCCTAACATGGTTTATGGCACTTCCACTATTAGTCGCGTCAGAGTGAGCTGGTTGCAAGCTTTTAAACAATGCTATATTATTGTATTCTATTGTTGGTCTTTTCATGATGATGGAACTATTGGTGTTGCAACTTCTACAAAATTAGCTGTGATTGTATTTGAGTTTTTATAATTAAAAGTATGTTGCCAATCTGCACAATAAAATACTTTCTTTTTGTTTATTAGCTCATCTTTAAGATAGTACACGAATTTTTTGTAACCCAAATGACTTTCAAGGAAATGTAATATCGCGTATGCTTCCTTATCTGTCCTGCTTGTAAACGTTAATTTTAAATTTTTTAATCTGTTTTGATTTCTTTCTATGTTTAATATTTGGCTAAAGGATCTTTTAAAAGCGAGCATTCTATCACCTATCCCCTCACCTGGATTTAAAACAACTTCTTGATCGGGATCAAAGAAAAATGTTCTTGTTGCGTGATCACCTATTCCAGTATAACTTTGTAAGCCTCGTACATCGTTTACATCTATTGACCCAGCTCTATAATCAGTCATATAAAAATAATTATCAAAAACATTATTATGTGCGCCAGGCACTTTAACAACATCGTATTTTTCATAAGCTGAGGTACTAGGTGTTGCATGAGACAAGTGCCATTTATTTATTAAATATTTCGTTACCTTATTTCTTTCTTCTTGTGTTAGAGTTCTATCATAAACTAAACCTTCAGCAAACCATCCGCCAAAATCATTTTGGTGTCCACCTTGAGGTCCATCAAAAATGGTGAAAGTACTAGGTGTTCCCATCGGGTGCTCTGTAGTTGATAGTGTACTTGTTTGTGTTTCTTCTCCATTTACTATAATCCCAAACGATCTTCCAGTAGTCATAAACCCATTAAGTAATTCAAATCTATTTTCAAACTCACTTCCTGTCACAAAATTCTCAGAAGCTCCTCCGTTAAGAATAAACTTAATTCTACGATTACTTGAATCAGCGTTAAACATAAAACCACCATTTTGAAAATTTGCATCCCCAAAAAATCCAACAGTTTCATTTGCTGTAGATTCTTCCCTAACTACACAAAAAGCTTCAAATTCATCTCGGTTTGTATTGAAAAATGGAAAAGTTATAGCTGTAGTAGCGATACCGCTACCATTTAATAAATCTAATCCATTTCTGCCACTTCCTCCATATCCAACTTTTGTTTGGGTTGATACATCTCCAGTCAATCTACTAACCTTATCAATAACACCTTGAACTTTGTGATTATTGTTAAAGTCAGCATTTGCTCCTGTTATAATTGTTCCTGTATCTGCGGCATCTACCCAAAAACCTAATCCAGGTATATCATCTGGACTAAATGTCTTTTTAACAAAACCCTCACCGAGTTGCATAAACGGTGATACTTTATTGTTAACCAATTGAACAGCAACGTTATAAACATCTTTTGCAACAACCTCTGTTTTAAAATCAATAACTTGAGAACCTTCAAATCTATTATAAATTCCAGAATGAAAATCTATAGCAAATTTACTCTTTGGTCTGTATAAGTTAACAGTTTCATTAGCTTGATAAAATGGGTTTTCTCCAGTTATATCTAAAGAAACTCCACTACCTTCACTTGGAGTAGTAACTTCTTCTAAGTAAGATAAAAGTTTTCTGGTTCTACTTATATTTTGTGTGAAATTTAATTCCATTCTAGCTCCAATGCTATTCAAACCATTTGGAATAATAAATTCTTGTTGATTACTTCCTCGCCACTGATCGTTGCTTGCTGTGAAATTTATTGTTGAACCATAAACCGGCGTAAACCTTTCGACAACTCCTTGATCATACCAAATATCAACATAAAGATTTTCTTTATTACCGCTTATAAAACCAGTTAGCGTGCTCTGTTCGTAGTTTGGATAAAGTCTTATTTTAGATCCACTAGAAATTATATTATTATTATCAAAGAAAACGTCAGCCATTTGACTATCAGATTGCCTTCTAACTCTTATGGCTGGGCCAAAATAATCTGGATTTAATTTTCTTACAGAAAACAAGAAGCTGTTTTTACAAAACTTTTTATCTATACTTTGTTTTGTTTTTAAGGTTGATTCGTAATCACTTCCATACTCTGTTTCATCGTGCGGAAACATGAATCCATAATTTCTTTTTATATTTTCTCTTATTTCATCTCTTTCGTCATCTGTCAAAAGTCCAGATATTAGTATTGCTTCGGATAATATTCCAGTAAACCTAGGTATATTAGCAAAAAAACTACCACCACCCAAGTTTTGAATTAAATGACGATCTCCAGCAGCAGGATGCGTATCAACTAAATAAGAACCATTATTTACCCTTATACCAAATTGTCCGTTTCCTTCTGGAGATGTTCCACTTGGTCCAGCAAAAGCACTCACGTAAATCGTATCTTCTAAATCTATATCACCACTAGCATCCGGATATACTATTGAGTGTGTGTTGTCATCTTCAACATATATTTTTGCTTGATTTCCATGCAGACCTACTTGAATGTCTCTAGCTGGAGATTGAGATGATTCTCCCCCAATAAAAGTCGGAAACAGAAAATCATCCGTGGAACTTTGTGGCGTAAAATTTGTAGGAGTTACAACTGCATGAATATCCCACCCACCGGTGCTTATAACTACAGAATCTAAACCTTTATCAGTAGGAAGAACTTCTGGATCAAATCTAACATGATCTCCGAAAGTTAAAAATCCACCACTAAAATATACACCAGGTGTTCCACTTTTGTTATCTACCAAACAGCCACCTGTAGCTAAAAATACTTTATTTAGAGAAGATGAAAGATTTTTTAACATTACAGCTCCGTCTCTGTATTTTAAATCTAATGGTGCGTCATTACTGGTACTGGGGTCTGCATAAAATTTACCGCCACTTCCAAAAATGGGGGGTTGAGTTAACCTTCCTCTGTCGTAATTAAATCCAGATATAAATCCACTTGGTGTGCTCATTTATTTATTCCTCGTAAATAGTGATCCTGCGACACGCTTCTCTTCTTGTATAACATTAAGAACTACATCTTTAACTTTTCTTGCAAACTCTTTACCGCCTTGTTCTTGACCACCTGCTCCACTATCAGAAGAAACTTGTCCATTACCTTGCTCATCTATATTAATAGTTATTGTTAAATTTTCAACATCAGCCTTAGAATTAGAAGAACCTGCGACTGATCCAACCGCTCCACCATTTTGATAGTTGCCCATATTGATTGAGTCTAAATTTTCTCTACCAATCATTCTAGCTGCGTTTGCATTTACAACAAATTCTCCATCCATTAACATAGAATTTGCTGGAGCGGCAGGGGCGACACCTCCATTTTGCCTACCATAATCAAAACCAAAAGGATTAGTTGGTCTTGCATATGGAGCTCCTTGACCATAGAAACCTGCAGCTTGCACCATTTGATTTCCGGCATTTTGCGCAAATCCACCAGGTGGTGGTGCAAGCACGGTGCCATAACCAGGTGCATTCATGTTCGTCGTGCCTACTGGTGAGGGTGTTGGTAAAGAAGCAGAAACACCAGCTACAGCAGCATTTACAAAAGCGCTTTTTATACCTTGTTTTAACGCCTCTCTTCGAGCTTTCTTTGCTTGATCTCTAACATCTATAACTCTCTGCTCTTCTTGAGCGGACTGCTGGGCCAAACCGTATGCTTCTCCCTGTGCATCCATTAAAGCTTGTCTTGCTGGAGACATTCTTCTTCTAGCAAAAGCACTTAATTTTGAACTTTGTAATTCTAGATTTAAAGAACCACCGCTTGCACCATAGCTGATTTGGTCCGTGGCTCCGCTTGTAACTTGTTGCTCTGAAAAAGCTAATAAATTTTCTTTGCCAACAATAGATCCAAATCCCCTGTCACCAGGCATAAAGAAATCTCTCTGTCTAGCTTCCTCTAAATATCTATTAGATCTAGTTCCACCAAACATATAGCCTCTTGTATCATCAAAAAATCTTCCAGTTCTTGTGTTATCTGCGCCTTGAACTAAACCACCACTTTGATAACCTTGTAACATTCCGTTGTTTAACTGTTGTAAGAAATCAATACCATATTTTGATACAGCAGACTTTTTAACAACATATTCTCCGGACATTAGTTTTGCTGGTACGTCATCTTTAACTCCACTACCACCAGTAACCAAACCTCCTCTTGCAAAACCAAGCGCTTCAGTTATACCAGAGAAAGTGTTTTCTAAAAAACTACCTTGTCCAGTAATACTGCCCATTAATTTTTGAACAGCTAATTTGTTTATAGCGCTTTGCAGTTCTCTTAAAAATCCTAAAGCAACATTTCCAAATGCATCACCTAAAGTTTTTACGGTACCATCTCCCACTTTGTCCATTGTATCCAATAAAGCATTTTCTAAATTATTGGCTAAATCCCTAGGCATGTTATCTACCGTATCTTTCATTTGTTTTTCCAATTCATTACGGTAACCTTGTAAACCTGTTACAGAATCTTCAATCGATTTAGCTTGTTGTTGTTTTAATTTTAAATTTTCTGTATCTGCTTCGTTAACAGCTTTTTGTTGAGCTGCTTGGATTTTAACCTTGGTAATAATATCGTCAACGTTTACCCCAGTCTTAAATCTCATTTCAGCTATTGCATTTTGAATTTGCTGTATGTTTAAATTTCCATCAACCATTTGCAAAAGCTTTTCTACATTTGTTTCATTAAAGTCTACTAGATTTTTTTCTAAATTAAGCTGGTTAATTAAACTTGATTCAATATCTAAATTCTTTAGCGCTTGTTGTTCTTTTAATTTTAGTCTTTCTTGTTCTTGTTCCAATTGGAAAGTCTCACTACGGCCCGAAGCCCCAGAACCCAAACGCCTTGAAATTGCATCTCTTCTACCACTAAATTGATTGGCTACTATCCCCCCTCTATTGGTGGCAATACCACTCGCTAATCTTTCTGCAGCCGCTTTTGGTGATATTGCTTTGAAATCACCCGCACTCATAAAGGATGTATTTCCATCTATACCTAAATTTTCATTAAGTATACCCATTCTTCTTCTGGCTATTTGTATTTGATCCTGTAAACCTTTTACTTCTTCGTCAAAAGGATTAGAAGTATCGTATACACCTGTTCCTGCTGTTGTTCTTCCACTGATAGTGCTGGTGGTTCCTGCTCTATTTTGAGTAAGCTCGCCTGCGGAATTAAATGGACCTCTCTGTCCCATGAATTCTGCTTGATTAGCTTTTGCCAATTCTAAACGGCCTTGTAATCTATCAATATTCTTTTGTTCCTCATCTCTTCTTGACTCCAGTGTTGCTTGATTTAAACCTTTTAAATTGTCTTCAAATTTCTTTAATTCTGGATTTGCTCCAGCTAGTAAACCACTAAATGTTCCTATAATTCCTTTGCCATCATTAAACACTCTAAACAAACCATCTATAACAGTTAAGCCTATAGCGATTGGTCCAGCAAAATTCTTTAAAGTCATAAATAATTTAGTAACACCTCCGAGTAATGGCGCCATAGTTGTGAGGCCTCTACCAAATTTAGTTATACCACCCATAAACTTAGGCATACCCTTTGTAAATGGATTCATTCTAATTCCAACAGCGTTCAAAACCAACATAGTATTAATTGTATTGGAAAGAGCTGTTCCAAATTCTTTCATCTTACCCTCTTCTTCAACAACAACTGATGTAAGCGCTGATGTAGCTAACTGTAGTGCAAATAATTTACCAATAAGGTCTCCTGTTGTTTTTGTAAGTTCTTCATTACTACCAGTTCTAGCAAAATTAGGGATCGCTCCTGTAGGTTCGTCTCTAGTGTTTGTGACAGCTAATCCCATTGGATTTTTAGCATTTCTTAGTTTACCGCTTTGATTAATTCTAATTTGATTAATCCCAAGACCAGCAGCTCTTTCTCTATTAACTGCATTTAACAATGGATCAGCAAAGTTTGGTATAAATCCTCCAGCAGCCCTGTTTGCAATTTTTCTATCCATGCTATTTATGTTGGGAGCATTTAGAGCATTTTTAAAATCAGCAGCGTCCAAAGTAGATAAAGGGCCAGATATTTTTTCTATCAAACCTCCTGCTTTTGCTTTGCCCATCAAAGCTTGTATAGAACCCCTGTTAGGTAAATCAAAAATAGCATTTGATTTTTGCGGTAAACCAATTGCACCCTGGAAAGCTGATTCAAACACAGTTCCGAATGCAGAATCTACAGAACCTGGATTTAAACTTCTATCCACACCTCTTTTAAATGATGAGTCGTTAACTATGTCCGGACTTATTCCCAAAGTTGCAGCAAATTGAACTGCAGCTTTTACCATACCATCTCTTATTTGTTTATATAAAGCGTCTGGAGGATTAGTGTCAACAGGTATGGTTTGTATTAAATTACCTTTTGATGTTGGAACTTTTTGTGCTTTTGTTCCACCTACTATGTCTGAATAAATTAAACCATATTTAGCTCTGCCCTTACCACTTCTTTTTAAAACTCCAGATTGTTCAGCTCTTTTGGTGATATTTCTTCTTTCTGTCGGAGATAGTCCATCGTACTCTTTTCTATATCTGTTACCACTCATGTAGGCTTTATCAAAACCACCGGGTCCAAAAGAGCCCGCTGTTAAACCTTTACCCCTTAAAAATTGTTGGAAGCCTGTCGGGGCTGACTCTCTAGCGAAATTAGGTATAAAACCTCCAGCAGCTCTTATCTTTTTAGCGCCCGCTGGCAAGCCCATTGACTTAACCATATTTTGATTAAAGATCGCATCTCCGCCACCAGCAAAATTTGGAACAATATATTCACTTGTATTAGCTACCATAGTTCCTTTCTTACCTCCACCAAATGCAAAGTTGGGAATAGAAACAACTTTAGATCCTGGGTTTGCGCCACCAACACCACGAGCTACATCACCTTTTTCTCCTGCTATGTAACCGCCGGAAGCTTTACCAACACCTTCTGCTCCACCCCTAAATCCTTTTCCGAATAAACCAGGAGTAACAGTTGCAGCCGCTTTTTGAACTCTCGATAAAGCTGCGGCTTGTTGATTATAAATTTTTAATAACAATTGTTCTTGAGCAACTTTATTACCTTCTAACTTTAATATTTCTCTTTGAATATTTTCGTTTTGAAGTAAAGTTTGTAAAACAGATTGTTGTAAAGCTGCTTGTTGTTGTGCTTGTGCATTTATACCCAGTAAGTCTTTAAGAGCTGTAGCTCCAAAAACAGATAAGTCTTTAAATAATTTAATAAATATTGCACCAACTAATCCTAAACCTGGTCCAGTTAAAATAGAACCTATTCCTTTAACCAAGCCTTGAGCAAATCTAGATCCAACACCTTCACCATCTAGTAAACTATTAATATTGTTTACTATCTGACCAAATATTTTTACCAAATCAGCAGCGGATTCAGTGAAACCTATTTCACCAATTGTTGAAGCTAGTTGTTGTCCACTAACCTGTAAATTATTAATTAAAGCGGCTAATGTATTGTTTAGTGCTGAGTTTTTTCTATCCAAAGATCCAACCGCTCCTGCTGAAATATTAACAGCCTTAGCAAATTGACTTTGACTAGAATTTAAATCCTCAACCAAACTAATTAAAATATCACGTTGTCTTACGCCAGCAACTTTTTGAATAATTTGTCCAGCTTTTATACTTTTTAAACCAAGTTTATCTAACTCAGCCGCCAGATCCATAAATAAAGGGACTGCCTCTCTAACGTTACCAGAAGTATCTAAAACATCTATACCTAAATTCTTTAAAGCGTTTAAGGTATCTGTTCTTTGTAATCTAGCGAAAATAGTTTTAAACGCATTACCAATAACGGCACCACCACGTTGTGTTCTTTCTTGAACAGTTGTAACAATTCCTAGTAATTCATCAAAACTAACCCCAGCTACACGAGCAGATGCAGATGCACGCTCCAAACCGTTAATTAAGTCTTCTGTAGAAACAGCAAATTTAGTATCAACTTCTGCTAACTTGTCGCCTATCGCAGCTACTGTAAGACCTGCTCCTTGGAAACCTTTGATAGCTGCAGTTAAACCAGCTACGGCTTGTTGGGAATCAATACCAGCAACACGAACAAGTTTTAAAGATGTTTCAACTCTTGAAAGTGATTCGGCTACACCCAAACCTTGACGAGATAATTCTAAAGCTCCTTCAGCAACTTGGTCAAAAGATGTACCTGTAGTTTTGGCAACCTCAAATATTCCTCTACCAAACTTTTCTATCTCCTGTCTTGTGCCACCTAGTATAACATTAATTTTTGCAAAAGTTTGTTCTACTTTAATTGTGTTTGTAACCAAAGCTTGAAAAGCTTCAGATAATTTATTAATGACAGCAACAGAAGCACCGAAAGCTAACACACGAGCATTAGAAGCTTCTAAAGATTTTTGGAATTCGTTTGCTTGGCCAGTTATCTTTCCTAAAGGTCTAGATAACTTTTCTAGAGATCTTTGACCTGCTCCAAAATCGATGCCTTTTGCTTTTGCTTGTAAACGAGCGAAAGCTTGATCCACCTTTTTGGTATTTACTGGGTCTAAATCTACTCCTATTCTTGCGTTGGCCATATCCTATAAGGATAATTACACCTAAACACCATGTATTTCCATCAATTGCTTCATATTTAGGTTGCCACCCTTTTTCTTTATCTGTTCATTTAGATTAACAGCGGTTTCATCTTCAGCTAATTGATTAATATCTTCTTTATTAGCTCCAAAATATGTAGTTCCACCATCTCCTTCAGACGCTTTTGTCTTTCTAGGACCTTGGTTTTTACTAGATTCCCAGAATTCAAGTAGTGCTTCTGGATCTTTTGCCACCTTTTCGGGTATTTCTTTTTGACAATTTTTAAATATATTTAAGAAAGTTCTAGAAAAACTAATAACTTTAATCTCAAAAGTAGTCATATCTTTTAATGGTTTCCCAAAAATGTCGGCTGGATTTTCGGAAAAGGGTAAATACGGAGCATAATAACTAGAAAGAACAGCTTTTGAAATATTGTCATCGGAAAACTTTTTAAAAAAAGATGTTTGAATGTTCATGATTTCAGTTTCTTTTTCTTTTTCTGAGTAGTCTAAATCTCTTAAAACTGGTGTTTTAAGATCTGAATCAGAAAAAGTTATTTCGTAAAAGAAATCTCTATTTATTTTATTGTCTGCATATTTTTCAGCAGTTAAACCAACTAAATGTTTTCTTTGATGTAGTGCTTGGTCTAATTTTTCTTGTTCTTTTTCTACTAATTTTTTATGAACGGCTCTTTTGGAAGGTATTAAAATCTTAGATGAAGAAGCCTCCATACTATCTATAAATTTTTTTTTATCTTGTATCCAATCTTCTTCTTTGTCAGACCACATACCATCGTTAATCAGATCTCTAACGACAGTTTCTTCTTTATTAATACCTTTTTTAATAGCCTGTTCGATCAAGTGTCTTCTTTGACCAAATAGTTTTCTTGTTTCTAATTGATTGAAATGTTTTAAATAAATTTTGCCGAAACTTGTGGTGTAAATAGATACTCCATCAAATATTTCAGATATGATATCGGCACTAAATTCATCATCATGCATTTTTTATAAACTTGGCGATTTCCTCTTGATCCGCTTTTTGAGTATAGAACCAATAAGATACCGCTTTCATAATGGTATCTAAAGCTTCTTTTCTATGACCCTCATCTTCTTCATCTATACTATAGAGACTTTCTAATTGATCTTCGTAAGTAATGCCTTCAAAAAACGGAGTTAACTCACCATTTTCGGCTTCATAGAATGATAAATTAATTGTGTACCACATCAACAAAGATCTTTCGGCTCTAGCATCTGCTGTGTGTTGATAAATACCTTGAACAGCATTTTCAAATTCTATCATATCTTTTCTAATAGTAAGTATTTCATCTTCTATTTCTTTGATTCTAGATTCCTTACCTTTAGTGGCGACCAACATTTGTCTTTCGTTTTCTAAATCAGAAATTTCTTTTATGGCTTTTAAAATATTTTTTGACTCATCTTCGGTTAAAGGTCCACCCGTATCACTATACTTTTTAACTAACATGGCTTTTGTTACAATACCTTGTTTGATTGCCTTACTTAATTCAACGGCATATTGAACTTCAGCTTCGTCTACAAGTCTACGTTTTGGTCTTTTTACAAAAAAACTGACTGGTGTTTTTACAGTTTTGTTCTGTATTACAGTTTCTTCTTCTCCAGTTTTCTTGTTTTTTCTTTTGGTCTCGACCTGTTTTTTTTCAGATTTCTCTACCTTAAAAGTAAATATATTATCTTTTTCCATGCTATTGTTTAAATTTAAATTGTACAGTTAGTGTTTCTAGTTCACTATTATAATCTCGTAGAACAGAATTTCCAATATCTAGTACTTTTTTTCTGTAATTAGAATAATAATCTTCATCAAAGTAATCACTTTGTTTAATCACATTGTGATGCTCTTCGGGTAGTGACTCGTACAGTTTTTTGTATTCAATGGTATGAATTTTGTGCATATCTTCTAATATAGACAAATAAGATTTAAACAAAAACCTTATGTGATGTCCCGCACGATCATTTAAAAAATCTTGAGCATTCATACCTTATTCCCACTACATTTACACAAAAAAGTGTAAAAAGTGATATGGGCACATCTTTAATATCAGACGCACAAAAAACTACTATACAAAATATAATAGACGATATTCACGAAACTTTTGCCAGAAATATTACAGTATTTGAAGATGGAGTTAAAGTTTTAATAGCGGCTAGTGATGAGTATAACGGTATATACGGACGCACAGGCGGAACAGCTTCTACTACTAGAACTTCGGTTAGTCATACAATAAAAGCTAGAATTAAATACATAAAAGCAGAAGAAATAAACTTTGCTGATCCAGATGTTCAATCACAATTAGGGATTGAGTTTGTAGATGGTTCTGTAAGAATAACAGTTGACTCAAGTGGATTTGAATTATTAAAAGAAGCTAAAAGATGTGAGTTTGAAGGCAGAAAGTACACAATATCTAGTAGAGGAAATCCTACAGGCATTTTCGGCCCACAATATTATCATTTCTACCTAAGACCCCTTGAAGAGTAATGGCAATTAACGGCAAATCTATAGTTGGATCAGATTTCAATAAACAATTACCTAAATTAGCTTTATCTCAAACTAAAAAAATTGTTCGTAGGGCTTTTGAAAAGAAAAAAACAGAGATGATAGCTAACTTTTTAAATCATCCTGTCACAATAGAAATTAAAGGTGGAACTAATGCTAAAAATATTTCAAACACCTTAAACGGCATAACTAATTTATATTCATTCATAGGATTTCCAGAGGGCGAAGATCCCATTACTCCCATAGTAGAAGTTTTACAAACAACAAATTTAAGATTTACTAATATCACAATCAAAAATATTAATTTCACAGCTGAACTTCCAGAACCAGCAGATATTTGGAAAGTTACTCCGCTACCCTATAATATTGGTAGAAGTTGGGCGAAATCTATAGAAACTGGATTATCGGGTCTAAACTTTTATTTAAATAAAAGAAAAGGATCTAGATCTGGTTTGGGAATTCAGTCCAAAAGACGAGTTAGAAGTGTAAAGTTTAAAAACACTAAGTATATTTCCGATTTTATAAAGAGATGGAAAAAAGAGTTTGAGGATATAGAATTATGAAACCACAGTATCAGCACGATTTAATGACAAGTTTTATGCTTTTCTTTGATCACCATTTATTGGACAAAGGAGAAGCTTATTCAAATAAAACAGGAAAACTATATTATTTTGATGACTCAAGATTGCCAGACTCTTATACAGTTTTTGCTAGTCCATATAAACAATGGATAAATGATTCTTCTGTGGCAGGTGATACAAATCCAATTATACCAACAACCATATCTGGAGATTCAAATTCTGGAAGAAGTGACGGCTTTATTTTTGATTTTGAAAATGGTCGAATTATACACACTGGCGAAGGCACAGTTAATACGGGGCAAGCTTTTAGTGGCACTTTTGCTGTTAAAGATTTTAATGTTTATCTTACTGAAGAAACAGAAGAGGATTTAATATTAGAAAGTAATTTTAAAATAAACAGTAGATATGGTGAATCTCAAAGTGGAATTAAACCATACGACAGGGTTGTGCCTGCTGTTTTTATTAGCGCTGAAGAAATGTCTAATCAAGGTTTTGCATTTGGCGGAGAAGACATAACAACAAATCAAGTAAAAGCTGTTGTATTTGCGGAGAACTCTTATCAACTTGATGGCATACTTTCTATTTTTGCAGACACTAGACATAAAAGTTTTCAAAAAATACCATTTACAGGTCATCCGTCAACAGAATATGGAGATGTAAAAGGTGGATCATATAATTTTGATAATTTATCAACTGAATTTTCTAGTCTTTCACCATACACAATTCAAGATGTAACCGTCTCTAAATTCTCTGATAAAGGGCAACAAGCCCTACCTGGAAACGTGAAAGTTGGATTCATAGACTTTGACGTAATTGCGACAAGATTTCCTCGCGCTTAATTTCACATTTATAAATTTTAACTGTAAAGATTAGTAAAATATTATGGCTAATAGAATCATTTATCAATCAGATGCTCTCTATGCGAGTAACAATGTTCGTGCTACTGGCCTAGACCAGCACGTTCAAATTCGCAGAGTACAATCAGCTAATTACTCATTTTCCGTAAACCGTACCGATGTTTTCCAGTTTGGATCTTTGGCTAGAATTGACTCAACTATTTTAGAGTCTCCAACGATTACCGCTGATTTATCATATCTACTTGGTGATGGTTTTAACGAAATAGTTTTAGGCTTTTCAGACTGTGGTAACCCAGATTCTGCACCAACAGGATTTGTGAAAAATCAAATTGCTGCTGATACAGAACAAGCTACCAGTGGTATTAATTTATACGTTCTCACTACACCAGAAGGTGAGGATGCTAACGTTGCTAGAAGTGCAGCTACAGAAGACTATTCTACAATTGGATTAGGTAACATGTACGTATCAGACTACACCTTAGATGCTTCAGTTGGAGATTTCCCAACAGTTTCTGTAACACTAGAAGGTTTGAATGCAAATTCAACAACTGGCGTTATGGGAATTACAGGTGGATCAGAAACTGCTCCAGAAGTTACTGGATTCGTTGGTGTTTCTGGAGTTGGAGTTAATCCTGTAGACGGAACAAAACACCCTAACTTTGTTACAGATGGCACTCAGTTATCACTTACAGATTACCTCGCCGAAGGTACTGGTGCAGAATATACAGGTGCAGTTCGCTTACCAGCTCCTTCTCAATCAACTGGTACAAGCATTATCAATGCTCTTAAACCAGGAGACATGGAATTGGCTATCGCTCAAGGAAAATCATTCTTTAATATTGACCCAGCTAACTCAGTAAGTGGTGGTCACGTTCAAAGTATTTCCTTAAGTGTTCCTTTATCTAGAACACCTCTTGAAAGACTAGGAAGTACATTCGCTTTCGCTCGTCCTGCTGATTTCCCAATTACACCTTCACTATCTATTAGCGCTGTTGTTAATCAAGCTCAACAACAAGCATTAACATCTATTGTTGGAAGTGATGGATTTATTGATAAACTATCATTTAAATTCAAAGATTCAGCTGGTGTTGGCGCTGTTAGATACGAGCTTAGAAATCTTAAATTAGATTCAGAGTCTGTCAGTTCAAGTATTGGACCTAACAAAACAGTGGATTTATCATTCTCAGTTTCAGTTGGTGGACCAAACGATAACAAGAATAACGTGTTTTTCTCTGGTGCAGCTAGAGCTAGTCACAATACAGACTTGTTCGGATAATCAATCAAACATATTTAAAAGAAAACCCCTTCGATTTGGAGGGGTTTTTTTGTGTCTTATGATAAATTTTTTTTAATATTCTCCAGATGGTTGATGGAGCGTTGTTTCTATACCACCAACTTGTCTAGGGGAAGCACTATAACTGTTATAGCTCTGCACCATTCTAAGCATTTTATCGTACGAATCTTGAGCAAAGCCTTTATAAACTTTTGATACCTCATTTTTATTTACAAATGTAATACTGTTGTCACCATCTCTAACACTTATAATGTTTCCATTTGTATCGTTAGCAATGCCTCTGAGAGTGTTTCTAGCTTGCTTTGTGTAGTAATGGTATAGGTACATCTCTTTGTATATATCCTGCTCTTCTAGGCCTAATCCTGTTACAATATCACCTACTCCAGATAAACTTGTATATAGATAAGTATTTAATAAACCTAAATTACCACTTAACCATCCAGATACAGAAGCTTCTGTAACTCCAGTAGAGTCGAGTTCATTTACGAAAATGTTTTGTGCTAAAGCACTTATGCTTCCTGTTACTGCCATTATTAATTCTGTCTCTGATATTCTTGCTTAATTAAAGTAATAAGCCTATCTCTATCAAAGCCAGGATTAAATCCTAAGCGAGCTGCAGTAGCTTGAAGGTCTGACAATGTTTTAGATTTAAGCTTTTCCTCTAAATCATTTACACTTGTAGGATCCTCAAATGCTTCTGCCTTAACACCTTTTTCTTCTTTTTTTGAAGCGATTGTTTGAGATGAACCTGCACTTGTTTGAGACCAGGATAAAAATGATGACATTAATTCATTTCTCATGTCCTCTTCTCCAGTATAAATTCTAGCGGCAACTCTTTCTGCTAATCTATACATTTCTGGCCTGTTCATAGATTCCAACCTTCTTTTAAAAACTCTTTTGTCAGCAGTCTTATAAGGGCTTAAAAGGTCTGTTCCGTAAATTTTTTCTTGCTCTTCTATTAGATCAATTTCGTCTCTAACTTTTCCATCCGCGTATTCTAAATCAGCTAGATCTGGTCGAGTACTTGCACTTTCCGAAACATCCTTTCCGTTTGCTTCGTGCTCGATAAACTCTTCTTTGAGTTCGTGTAGAGTTTTTTTTTCTTCTTTTTGTTCTTCTATCTTTTTGGCGATACTAGCCTTTTGCTCTTTTGTTAAAGCTGGCTGTGCATCTGGTAAAGTTTTTTTTGCGCGTTTTTTCTTCATATTAGTTGTATTATAAATCTATTTACACATTTTTCAAACAAAAAAGCCACTCCGAAGAGTGGCTTTGATGTAAAGAGTGATTCTCAGATTAAACTTGAGGAGCTCCGTCTTCGATGTGCATCGCAGTAAGTGCGCGATTGTCCACAACGACACGTCCTTCTTCAAGAGATCCAAAGTATCCAATTTTGTTCTGGCGAATGCTATATTGATCGTCAGCAACAAGATTAAACTCTGCACCGTTCTCAGCATCAGTTGCTACAGGGCGTAGTAATGACTCACGTGTGCGGTCAATACCGAGTACAAACTCGTCATCGTTATCAGCGAAGTTTGAAACACCTTGTGCGGCAAAAATCTTATTGAACTTTTGGCCTTTACCAAATTCGTTCAACTCGATAATGTTAACACCATAGAATTCTGGAGCACCAGCTGCATTGTATGCTTGCATAGCAATGTCATTTGGAGTTGCAACTGAATCTATAATAGCACTAGTTTGAGGTGATGGAGATGTGTTGATTGGGTTATATGCAATAGCACGTAACTCTTGAACAACTTCTGGGGATACAATAAGATCTGTAAGACCCTTACCTCTTGTTTGATCCGGTGTACCACCAACGAATGATGTTAGGATTCTTTTAGATAAAGTTAAGAGTTTATTGAAATCGTTAAGTACAAAGCGTCCAGCAGCTGATGATGTAATCACGTGGCTTTGGCCATTTGTGGTTGCACCAGCAACAGCTTTTAATAGGATGTTTGCTGAAATTGTGTTTTGCTTAATCAAAATTTCTTGAGCAGCGCGAGTCATTGTTTTTGCAACAACATCCATACGTGATTTAGCTGCATAGCGTCTGTCGAAGCTAACTGCTGTATCAAGTGAATATGTAGCAACCTTTAACTCGGAAGCTGTAGGAAGAACTTCTGATGTTGGCAAACCACCCGCACGACTTTGTGAAAAGACCTGTACATAATCTTCATCAGAGATGTCGAAGTATAGATCCAAAGGAATCGAAGGGTTGTCGTCAGCATTGTACTGAAGTGTAGTGAAAAGGTTAGACAAAGCAGGTGCTTGGTTAATAACCTCAGCAAGAACTGGTCCGATGAACTCAGCTAAAGCTGTTTGAGCTTCGAATGCAACATTGCGGTTGCGAGAAGCCATAGCTTTAATAAGCTCAATTTGTTCTGGAGTGTTTTTTAAAGTAATTTTCATATTATTATTTTCTCCTTATTATGCGTCAAGTTTAATAACCAAGAAGTTACCATCGAATTGATCTGTAATTCCTGCGTTAGATGTACGTATACCTGTACCGATAATAGAACCAAATGTGCCTGTATATGAAGCAGATGAAGCTGCAGCTACACCAGTAATTTTACCAGCGTTTCCAGTTGACATTGTGATTCTGTCTCCAACAGAATAAGCAGTTGTTAAAAGTGTTGCTCCGTTTAAGTCAAAAGCGTTAGCAGAAAGAGTGAAAATACCCTTTGTTGCAACAGGAACACTTTGACCAGGAAGTACAGCTTGTAACTCTTCTTTCTTTGTCGCGTTATAAATTAGTTTCTCACCATTTTCGTCTTCCTTAGCAGTTTGATTCAAAGTGATACCTAAAGGTAGATCACCAGATCCTGCTGTAGTAAGAGTTAATGGGTTTTGAGGATACATGTCTCCAAAAACGTGCGGGTAATCTGTTTTACCAAGGTAGCTACTTTCGTTATAAACGATAGTATCCTTGTTAAAGTCACCTGTCTCGATTTTGACAAATACCCCGTTAGAGCCGTTGCCATCATCAGCTGAGCTGGTGAGTGCAAGACCTGTATTAAGTGAGAAGATGTTAATAACATCATGCTCACTATATTGTCTGAATGGTAATAATCTTAATCCCATGATTTTTAATAGTTAAATTGTTATGATAAAATGTTTTCGCGGCTAAAAGCTGCTGCAAATCGATCACGAAGAGATTTGCTTTCTGAAGCTTGCGCCTCGTTGTTATTTGGAATTTCCGAAGTGGTTTGTTCTGCCTCTTGTAAAGCTGCTTCGACGTCAGTTGTTTCTTCAATCTCTGAAGCTGTTGCTAAACGTTTAGCAACTTCTTCTTCAACTTTAGCTCTAACTTCCGCTTCGAATTTAGCTTTGTTTTCTTTATTTTTAACTGCCCAAAATACTTCAAGTTCTGATTTTAGAGAAGCAAAAGCTTCTTCTGTTTGATCAAGTCCTTGAATTTTTTGTGCGATAAATGAAGCGTCGCTTTCATCCAAATCGTAAATAGAATCAATTTCTTCCATGCGGGAGTTGAAAGACGCAACAGCTAATTCAGCTGCTTGTACTTTTTCAAACTCTCCGATGCGCTCTTGAGCACTAGCTAACTCCTCTTTGATTGATTCTACAGAAGCCTTGAGCTCTTCATTCGCTTGTGCGATTTCCGTCTTCTCATTTTCTGCAGCCTCAAGAGAAGCTTTGTACTCTTCATCTTTGGTTTTAATGGCATCAGCAAATGTTGATGTCATGCCTGCAATTGCTTCTTGAGAAAATTTCTTCTCTTGAAGATCGCTCTTGAGTTCTGTTAATAGGTTTTCTAGGTCCATAATATTGTTATTGTTTACAGTATTTTTTAAATTTTGTGAAATTTTGCTAACTACTTTTTCTAGTGTTGATGCATCTGATTCTTCCTTAACTTCCATTTGGGGTTCTTCGTCGCCACTAATGACACCCTTAACGTTAGCAGCAGGCTTCATTGTAAAGCCTATGCCTAGAGGGTATATCTCACCGACGATCAAACGATATATAGGAGTTCCATCTTTGGTTTTCCCTTTACCGCCGAATCCTTTCAGCATCCCTTTCATACTTTCGATTTTTTCGGGATCTGTTATAATCTCAGCTTCTTTTAAGTTTTTACTTCCAACAGCTATGCAGTAATCACTAAATCCAATCTCCCAACTTGCAGAAACTGTGTTATGGATTTTGCTTTTCGGATCTGTGCTTCTTTCTAGTGTATCGAAGAAATCTCTATCAATTGTTTTATAAACAACTGCTCCCAAAGCTATGTTAAAGGGTTCTTTTTCGTCTGGATCAACATTAGTTAATATAGTACTGTCATCATAACTACTAAAACCAGCATTTACTATATGCCCTACAATTTTCTTTTTGTTGTGCTCAATGTTAGTTGGTTTATGAATAAACTGCTGAACAGATTCTATTGCTGTCTTTGTGCTTATTCCATCACCATTATTGTTGAACTCATTGACAACTGCGGCATTGAAAGCTACACCCATTAAATCGATATTTTTATCTAAATCGACTTCAGTAGGTATTAAAGGTCTCAGATTTTGAATGTTAGCCTTAGACAAAGAGATACCGCCTATGTTATCACAGGCTTTAATCTCAAAGTCAAAGTTTGTACTATATTTATATTTAGCCAATTTCTAAGAATCCATTTGATTGAACAAACTAGCTTTTTCCTTCAAAATGGCATCCATTTGATTAAATAGACTTGCGGAAACTTTTTTTTCAGCTTTAGCTTTCTTTAAAATAGCTCTTTGTAGTTCTGGTGGTAAATTTTGCTTTTGCTTTTTGCTTAAGCCTGCGCTCATTTGATTGAATAGACTTGCTTTAGTTTTAGCGTCCATTTGTTCAAACAAACCTGCTTTTGCACTAGGGTCGTCTGCTTTAGCACTTGGATCGTCAGCTTTTGCACTTGGATCATCTGCATTCATTTGATCAAATAGTCCAGACTCACTCATTTTGAATAAGTTAGCTTCTACTTTTTCGATGGCTGCTCCCATTGATTGGTCGAATAAACTACCGCAAGCTTTGACGGTTTCGTCGTCGTTCATGTCTTTAGTGTCAACAGCGTACGCGTCCATTTGAGCACACATGCCCATAAATTTTTTGTACACTGGCTCTTGTGTATCGCTGTACTTTTTAGCGATCACTACTTCATAGTCGCCATTTGATTTGTCAATTTTGGCGATGATTGGATTTTTAATTTCTTTCATGATTTTTTGAATGATATAAAATTGCTGATGGATAAATTTCTAATTTGTGAGAATCCGAGACATCAAAAACTTCATTTAAGACACTCAGTTTCTCTATGTGATTAAAATCATTTACACAAGAAATCATAACATTTGTCCAATTTTCTTTTTCGCTTCCACATACGACTGACTCGCATAATTTTGCAACCATCTCTTCTTGCTTTTTGTTTAGCTTTTTCTTATTGGTTTTCTTTAATAATTCCTCCTTCGCTAGAGAGTGTAAAGCTTCAACTTCATAGATTGTAGCTTGTATATTTTCTCTGGAAAGATTAGCTGTAGTTGCCCCTAATGGTCTACCTGGTACACCGGGAACTTTTTGTTCTTCTTGTGGTTCTCCATTCTCGTCTTCTATCATAGGTATACCACCTACAATCGGGTTATAATGGCCTTTCTTACGCTGTTCTACAAATTTATTTTGAGCTTCATCTAACTCTTTAGATAGAGGGAATCTGCCGGTTTGAATGATATCCATACCTTGCTCTGCCGTTAGAATGCCCAGCTCCATTAATCTTGTCGCTACACGCATTAATTGCACCTCGTCTCTAAGATCCATATCTTTAAACTTAGCTTTTGGATAAGACCTAAAACCTAAATCCTTAGCTATTCTTCTTATTTCTGGTTGTAAGAAATCATTTATGAAAGCTTCTCTAGCTTCTTTAAGCCTATCTAAGAATACTCTAGCTTTTATTTGTGCTCCGTTATATTTGTCATCATTTAAGATAATGTTTTGCAAACCTTCTTTAATGTCTTTATTAAGAACCTCATACTTTTGTGGTCCAATAACTTTATTGATATCTGGTATAATAAAGTCTGCTTTGGTAGTATAATCTGCAACCAAAACTCTTCCTACAGATTCGTTTGTAAAAAGAGATTGCATAGCTCTTACATTGTTGTGATTTATACCTCCCTTATCTGGATCAGTTCCCATTGTAATCATCAAGATGACATTTTCGACTGTTCTCATAATGGCTTGATCCATTTTTTTCATCTCTAATTTAGCGTTTATGTCTGCTAAAACAGGATAACCAAAAGGTATTGCGAAAGGTTCGTAATCTTGCTTCTTGTAAAAACTATAAGCTATTCTATCATTTTTTAAGTTAATTTTTAGACCATCTTTAAAGTAAGCTCCCTCTTTGACTTGTTTTTTAACCTCTGGATCTAATGCATCAAATATAGCTTTATCATAATCATTTTTAGGATTAGCTAATCGCTCCATATCGAATTCTGATAATATTTTTGCATAAGCTCCATCTTCGGTGCTAAAAACAGTACTACGTTTTGCTACAATCTCAAATGGGTTTAATACAATATACTTTAAAGGAAATTTATTTTCAGCAGGTTTTTCCGCTATGTTCTTTGCAAACTTTTTATAATTTTCTAAAGTAAACTTGCCATCAATTCTATATAAAAATATGTTACCACTTCTGTAATATTCTCTAAAATACTGATCTTTTAAATCCCACAGTTTCATTCTGTCAAAAAGTTTTTCAAAAAACTCTCTAGAATTTGCGTTGCCGCCATCTAAATAAACTTCTGTGTTTGCAAATTCAGACATCATATCTACAGTATTTCTAAATATAGGTACATTTGCATAAGCTTTTTGACATAACTCAATTGCATCTTTTACATTAATGCCATCTGTTGAAAGTTCGTACGGTAAAAGACCACCTCTTATTTGACTATAATTGTTAATAGGTTTTGACAAAGCTGCTCTATTAACTCTAACCGAAGAAGTGCCAATTGAATTTCCGGCGGTCGATCCTCCTCTTTGATAAGACGCTTCTGATACGTGATAAGATTCGCCAGCAGTCATTGGTTCTGAGGTCGCACCCTCGTGAAAACTTGCAAACGATTGATCGCTTGCGATTGATTTTTTAGAAATTTTATTCCAATAATCTGATTTTTTTACATATTTTCTAGGCATAGGCTTATTTATTATAAAGTTCTTTACACAAAGTTAAAGTAACTTTCTAAACTTTAATTAAGAAAGATTGGAGTAAATCCATGATTTTGTTCTTGTGGTACGTCCATCATGTCATAATATATGTCCATTCCCCAGTTTCCTAACACTAAAGCAGAATAAGAATCCTTTCTTGGTCTATCTGCGCCTTTTTGCCTCTTTAAGTTTGGCGGTAAATCAAAATTCTGTGTTCCACCAGCAGATGTAGTGACTTGTACAAGGGCGCATTCTGACTTTGTTAAATCCAACATGTCTTTCTGGTGCTCAATAAATTCAATCATTTTTGCCCCTATATTCTTTTCATCTTCGTATTTTGAGAACTTTAAATCCTTTATTGGAATTTTTTTAGATTTTTGCGTTGAATAATTATCGTCCATGGCAGAAGCTGCAAAATATAATTTTTTTCTATCAAATGATGTTTGCAACATTTCATTTGCAGTTCTAATCCATTGAGAAGTGGGTTTCCGTAGGTTACATATCGTTTTACTGCTAATATTGTATTGATTTCTTGCTTGTTTTAAATCTGCAGAATAATTTTGAGGATTAATGAAATCCGCTTCAAAACAGTTTATTTCAAGTTTGTCTTTTTTAAAAATGTCACTTTCATTGCAAGAATTTAAGAATTGAACACCTCCATTATAGTCTCCCACAATCATAACAACATTAAAGTAATCTAATATATATTTAAAATATGTGATGTGTTTTTTAAGATTGGTTCCAGGTAACGCATAACTGTGAACTACTACCCCTTTTTTCTGTTCTGGTAGTAGTTTGATAACCTGTATGGCAAAATCATCAGATGTTTCGGATTCTGACCAAGAGGGGTCAAACGCTAATATATATTCGGCTCCTGGTTCACCAGCTACCTCTACACAAGGCGATTCCCCGTCAACTATCGTACAATCTGACATCTTGCTAATTTTGAAGTAGCCAGCGCTATCATCAGTAAATATCGCATTAAACTCTCGATCAATCTGTGATTGACTCATAGACCCTTTAGCTTGAGTAATTAAATTTTCATCATATAGCGCTTTAGGCGCTGCATCGTAAGAAAACTGCATAATACATCTTCGACCTTGATTTTTGGCGCCTGGATTAAAGATCATGTTTTCATACGCTTGATATAATTTATACAAATACTCAAACTTATAAGACGCAGATGAAAGGCCTATCATTTTATTACTTGGCCATTCTTTTCTTTCTTCTTCTGTCATTTTGCCAGCTTTTATCATCTCATCCTCTGCATCTTTAATTTTTTGACGCTCTGTGGGATTTTCAACAACAGCCAAGAATGGCATAATAACCTCATTATAAATTTTTTCCGGCATCAGCAACAACTCGTCAACAATAATTCTTTGGAAACGAAAACCACGCAGTTTTTCACCATCGCCCAAAGGCAACGCTGTAATTCTACTTTTACCGATTACCATAGACCATTCATCATTTGACTTCGTTACCTTGCCGATACATTGTTGAAATAGTTCTGCCTTATTGTCTTGTGCTATATCCTCTATCTTGCGAAATATCATTTTAGACTGACGAAATGATTTTGATATAATTCCTATATGCACCCCTTGGTTCAGCATAGCGTCTAATAGCGCAAAAATGCCCGTAGAAAAGGATTTTGACATACCACGGGACCATACACCTAAAAAGTAATCATTCTCCATCATAGCCTTAACTGCCATGTGTTGAAAGGGAAATAATTCTATACCAGTGAGTAGTTCTGTGGTAAATGTTATATTTTCTTTTAAAAATTGATACAACCAATATTTGGCCTTGTTATCTTCAAGATCTCCTTCAAGTTCCAATATTTGTTTATTAATATTTTCCTTTTTAATTTCTTTTTGATTGCCCTTGTCCCAGCTCATGGTAAATGTTTTTCAAATAATTCTATGTCATCTTTCAAAAGTTTTTCTAGATCGCTTCTTCTGTAATTTTCTTTAGATTCTGTGTATTCTGTTTGTTTGCACTTTGGTATTAATATTTTCAAATGATCTTGCACTTTTTCTAGCCAATCGTCTATATGTTCAACACATCCAACAAATGTGTGTTCTTTCATTTTAGATATTTTTGTGAACTCTGGAATTAAATTGTTTCCAAGTTTATCGTATATTATTCCCTCATTTCTAATAAAAT